>Ga0131853_10027003_pt1 | contig 10316 bp, 6 predicted proteins | sample TergutLab28metaG_FD_92764 | JGI IMG/M metagenome (GOLD analysis project Ga0131853, IMG submission 92764) | Labiotermes labralis P1 segment gut microbial communities from Petit-Saut dam, French Guiana - Lab288 P1 (version 2) (version 2) | ecosystem: Host-associated > Arthropoda: Insects >... | reverse complement strand
GAAAAAATTCACGCATGCGCACTAAGGTTCAAGGTCGGCTCATGCAAGCGCGCTAGATTATAATCCATCAGGTGTTCGCATAAAAAAATACGGTCTGATACTTTTCTAACAGACCTCGTATATGGTGTGGTTTGTAAGCGCTTTAGTTTCATACCAACCAGTAAAAGGCAGTGCAAGGTAGACGTGCATGCCAAGTATGATTAGAAACAATGGATCAGGAAATCTCCTCTTCTTTAACTTGAAGCCTGGAAGGGAAATAGCGGTGAATATGTGTTAGGGCTGTTTGTGATCGTTCATAAAAGGGTACATCAAAACGGTGGCGCTGAACAAATATATATGATCTGTTTTACGAAGCATTTGCCTTAGCTTAACATTCGCCCTAGTGGGGTATCATTTGATGATGTTAAATAGGGCAATTTGTATTTGATTTTTATACTTACGTTAAACTACAGTGGCATGGTGTCTTATTTGGGCAACTGATTGTTCTTAATATAATCAGAAAGTATCAGAAGGGTCATGAGGGTTTCACAAATGTCCGACATGAGACTTTATAACAGCCTGAATTTTACGTTTTGCTGACCGTGCATCCTGGTACAACTCTGCGTAAATGATCAACTTGATGCACAATTACGTTATGTAATACGTTTATTATTATAATCCTCTACATGTTTCGAGCAACTCTGTGTTCATCATCAGGAGGTCAAATTGTATTAATACAACATCTGGTACACTATACCAGATGTATTAATACAATTTGACCTCCTGATGATGAACACAGAGTTGCTCGAAACATGTAGAGGATTATACCAATAAACGTATTATATAACGTAATTGTGCATCAAGTTGGTCATTTACCTAGAGTTAATAACAGCCGTTCTCAACCTGGGGTCCACGGACCCCTAGGAGGTCCGAAGGTCCGTGGTCTTGGATGGGGAATAAAATTACAACTTTATTTTCACTGACCTAGCCTAACCTAACCTAACTGAAATTTGTCTTTTCATTTAATAATGACTGTAGACAACAAAGCAGTTTATGACATATGGGCTCCAAAAGTGTTTGTTAACGCTACTAAATCTCACAATCTCTATTTTACGCACTTAAGTGAATTTTTCTGAGGTTTCACAAGACTCTGAAAGGGGACAATGACGCAAAAAGGGTTAAGAACGCCTGCGTTATAATGTTCCAGTATTTCAATCCAGTAAATATTTTCTCAACACATTTACATTTACATTTTCATTACTATGTAGACCCTATTCTGCCGTTCTCTAATGAACCTGCACAAGAGATTTCTAACAAAATTTTATGTACATTGTTTGTTTCCGTCACGCGTGCTATGCTTTGTATTTTGAATGGTGAAATCTGGATGAGTGAAAGTAGAGTGCTGCCATCATTTTTCTATTTGACAAGTCCTAAAGACACTGCTGTTTAAGCCCAGATCATATCGAGATGTCGGCCTGCAGGATGTAAAGTATTTGGAAAGAAGGTGCGTCTTGTTGTCAATACATGCCTTAGAAAAGCCTGCTTGTCTTGACTTAACACATTGTCAGAATATACTTTGTGTTACCGACCTTGTACATATCGATTCGTATGTGTATTTGTGGCGTGACACACACACGCGTGACCTTTAGAGGGTGCTACAGAGTGAGCCAAGACACCCCTTGCAACTGGTCAAGAAGGGTGCCCCAATGTGATGGAAGTAGGAAAGTCATGTATATGCCCAGGTATTTTGCCCCTTTTCCACTGTTTTGTCTGCATTGTCGGACATTACCTTCTAGACAAAAGTCCTGGTTAATCATTGTGACTCTCCCTGTATCCCGTAACCTCCTTCCGAAAGTCGTACAAGGACTTGTCGTTCACCCTCTATTACCGCATTGTATTCTACGTGGAATTTTACCAACCTGTATCACCTTCCCTCTGCTAGAAGGGTTCCCGATCTCTTTTCTAGGTCCTCCTTCGGGCATTTATATTGCTTCTTAAAAGTAACTCTTAGAGTTACCGGAACATTACAGTCTCACGACACTCGTAACCTTCCATCACATTTGTCATGCTAGGCTATGCGTGTCATTGCCCTTGAAAACGGGTGGAGGCCTGCAAAATGGCAGAAATAATTTGTTACCCCCAGGCCTGTTATTTTACTATAATTGCGTCACCTGTAGCAGTTTCTGTATATTTTACGTAATAGGAATGTGAATTAAATTAGTTTGTGGCATTTGTCGTGGACAGCGGGGCCCTGGGAGAGTTTTCTGTCCGAGTACTAAGTAATTAATAAACGTTGCTGTAAATGAATTCAAAGTTCCGGCACTTTCAAAAACCAAAACCCGTCTGTAAACAGGATGTGTGTCAGATCATTCACCACTCACAACGAGATCTAAAATCTGGCTTATTATGATTGTTCTTTCAACATCGCGGTCTTCCAAGTCTGCGTTTTCCGAGAGTTTTCCCAACCGGAATTTTGATCAAGCTTAGTTTAATTTGCAAATGACCAAAAGTAACTTAACATAAACCCAACAAATTGTAGTTCAAAACAGCCATTCCAAGTTTAGTTGGAATCCGTCGTGAAGCGTAATAGAGGAAACACACAAAGGTACCTGAGGTCGCTTTCTGCAATGTGTTGAAGGGAAGCGCGTAAAGACAATGTTGAGATGGACGATTTCTTCCCAGTCTTTTACGTACATGCAGCGTTTTTCACAGAGGTAAATGGTCTGGCACACCCACTGAATCGCTTAATTCATAGAACAGAACTTTTCTTGAGAAGCTGATAGTCTCCTAGCTAGATAACAAATTGCTTCCATTTTTATAGCATTCGAAGTTTCATACTGCTTTCACAAAGACCGGCCACTGATCTGATCTTGAGCCAGCTGAATCCAGGGCACAACTATTTTTAGGGCCATTTGATGTTGTCCCATCAACACCTCAGCCATGTAGCCTCTTCTTGAGAGTTTTTTTCTTACATGGCAACAGCTCCATGCGGGCCCAGGCCGCCTCGTTGTTGAGGCTTCTAGTCCAGACACTCAATGGCACACACACACACACACACACACACACTCGGTACGATCCCACTGGGCGAGGGACAGGCCCGTCGCAGACACCTTTACCTGGCAACACATGACATTCACAAGATACAGACTTTCATACCCTCGGCTGGATTCGAACCCGCAATCCCAGCAAGCGAGCGGCCGCAGACACGCGTCTTAGACCGCGCGGCCACCGGGATCGGCCTTTAAGGGTTATCCTAACAACATTTTATATGTATTTCTTGTCTCACACTATTTTTGTGTGTTCTGTTCGCCTCGTTCTCCTTGATTGAATTACTGTAGTGAAGGTCTGATGTTATGAAGATGTACAGTGTCCAGTCTCCCCCCCCCCCTATTCTTCCCTGGTTTTTACCCAGTTAATTCCAGATATTTTCCACAGCGCCTTGTCTTTAAATATCCGCATTCTGTGCTTATGTTTAATGAGGGTCTACTCTGTAAAGATATACTTTTAAGTTATTTATGACACTTAATCCCTTATTGCATGTGCTGCCGTTGCAAGCTGGTGTGAAGTTATCATTAAGACATCGCCTTCGACAGATTTCATAACAGCCGCCTCACGCTACGTGTATTAAGGAAAATAAGACCAGCGCAAAATTTGCGTGTTTATATCAGATTACATACACAGCGGGCAGAGGTAAACACCAGGAAGACTATATTCGCTACGGCGCCATCATGCATAGCTCAGTCTTCTCGTCCTGCGCAGGACACCCTCCTCCAAAACGTTGTAACGCCAGTGCTAATAGTTATGTCATCCTGCTCGTAACTGCACGTGTTACATGGGGTAAGGCCAAACGGTAACATGTGTAGGCCTGCCCGGTTTTAGTTTCAACATGCACGCAGATGATGCTGTGACAGTTCGTATTCGCTAGCTCGGTGAATTACGTGTTCCTGATTTCAGGCTTCCACCGGGAAGTAGACGAGATCTGCGCTCTTCTGAGTTACTACGCAGCGTACAGTGGTGTAATTCCATACGGACGTTTCGGGACAACCTCTCGGTCCCATTCTCAAGGCTCAAGAAATCAATTTCTTGACACTTGAAGATGGGAGAGACAGGTTGTCCTGAAACGTCGGTATGGAATTACCACTGTATGCTGCGTAGCACCTCAGAAGAGCGCAGATATCAAATTACCTGTTGATATTCTTCTGTGATTGAAAACATTTTACAGCCTCGTGTATGGACTGTTTTAACGATCAATTAGAAGTGATTTGGAAGGAAACAGTCGTTGCCTATTTTAAGGTACAGTGGTCGAATTTGCTTGGAAGGACGCTGAATAGCGAGGGCTTCGGCCCAATTTGGAACCCGGAACAGTAGTTCTACGAAGCAGCAGTGTCAACCAGCCAACCTCGAATTTCAGTTGAAATTCCATTTCACTTTAATATATGCACGTTTTTATTGAAGCGAAAGCTTGGCTTACATGGACGTAAGGGAGGAGACTATAAAAATTTACATATAGTGGAATATATCAACTAGTTTGAACTGGATATGGATGGGAGCCCTTCGATTGGTTTTACGAACACGTTGATGAACCGTCCGATTTAATAAAATCACGATATTTATTTTAATGGTCATTCATCTGTACTGAAGTCGCGTAGATTCTTAGTGTTCTGTTTAGCGAAGCTGTTTGTTACCAAGACCATAGCGTCGATTGTGGATGAAAGGATATTTGGTGAAATTGTAACTGACGGGGAAAGACTGTAGTGTTCCGAGAAAAAAGCTCTGTCCACCACGTCATATTGATCTACCTCTGTAGCCCTCAAAATATTACACTTGCGATAGCTTGCGCTAACGACGAGCCCTTTCGACTGCTGATACAGCGGAACGGAAGGGAAGCAGCAGTACGTACAGGGGGAAATCTGTAGTTCGGTCATTCACATCATCCTTAGGGGCTTCTTTCCCCGCCATCAGTATCGTCACTAATCTCCTCACACTTTACAGAATATAAAGCTTGCTTGCCATGCTCACAAGAGTGTGCAATTGGTGCTCTCACGAACCACATTAATTAATTAATTAATTACATTTTCTCAAACAGTATTTCTTTGAAGTTCATTTTAATATTATCTTTTCATTTATCTCTGCGTATATCCAGTGGGCTCTTTCCTGTAGGTTTTACGTTAACCACGTACGATTTGGTGAAGGGTATACACCAATATACAATTGTGAAACTAATCGTTTCAGTGATAACCGGAAAGTGAAATATATAAGCCCTGAGAATATGGAGAAAAAATAGTAGGAATATTACAAACGAATCTTTATCAATAATTAGGTATTAATGCATGCACGGAAAGTATCCAACATGGAGTATGGTGACCGGATGTTTTTGATATGTACAGTATTGGAATGTGGACGTATTTATTATTCCCCTGTTTCCGTTCGATTTGACGCCCCTCTGTCTGCGTAACCCCTTTTTGCGCTTAACCACTGCCATTGTAAAGTGTGCAGTTTATTAATACGTATCCTTTATGTGCTTGTTTGTGCTGAGCTGTAGTTTCTTTCAAGATAATTTGCTTCCTAAGGCTGCAGAATGACCAGCGCGAATGGTAGCTAGCTGCTCTAGGATCTAGATTTTTTATTCGTAAGTACGGCACTTATTATACTTGCCTGTGTTAAGCTCATACAACAAGCCTGAGGTACATTTGACGGAACCCACACAGTAGCCCATTTAAGTAATAACTACTTTTAAGAGATTATGTCATGTCTTTTTATTTAGCGTCTGTAGATTAGACCCTTTGGCCTGTTACAATTCAGAATTTACTTCTGACACTATTAATCCTTTTCGGACGTTTAATAGGACTTCTTAAATGGGGTAACGGCCTATCGCGTGGGTCAATAGGGACGAAAAAGCATTGACATCCGTGCCCCAAGTGGGTCTACAACCAATGATCTCGAAAGATCGAAATAGGTAGTAGGATAACACTGTCAAATAATTACTACAAACACGTCCGCAAAGTTAGGAAATTTCGTAGGACAGAAAGGGAGGGAAAGAGAAAATGGAGACACAGAAAGCGAAACAATATGGGAACAACTAAAGAGAAAAAGAAAGTTTAAAAATGAGGATGAAGGTAGGCAGAGAGAAAGAAAGACTGGAAGATATAGATAAAGAAAAACAAGAAAAGAAAGAAAACAAGGTGCGAAGGAAGGAAGAAAGAAAGGAAGATTGAAGGGGGGACTGGGTGGGGGTACTACCTGACTTAGCCTGTTCAGTTGTCGAGTGAACGAGAGGCCCCGCGCAGCCAGTGTGTGCCACCATGTTTTGAGATGACTGTGCGTCACAGAGCCACACACGAAGTTTTCCGAACTTGGTCCCTGGGGGACTTAATGCAGTGTAGTAGCCTGTACTGAGACACAGCTTGGCACGCCACACACAGTAACCTGTTTCAAACATGGAACACATCTCACTTACTTCATAAAGCGATGGGAGGGTCCCGCCAACCGGACAGATCTCAAGCGCGTTTCATAATCTTACATACTTGCATTGCGAGGCATGTCACCTTTCCGGATCCTGGATGCAAAATTATGCGGGTATCTGGACTTCGTCGTAGACGGAAAATTGTGGTGTTGACATCTGCCACAAGATGCGTCACATTTTCTGGGAGAATGAATGAAAGAAAGAATGGGAGCGAAAGGGAAAGGAAAATAGCGAGATAAGCGTGGACGTAACTACGAAACAATGAAGTGGACAGCACGGAGGAAAGGCCAAAAGCTGAAGGAATAATGAATGTATAGTCGATGAAAGAAGTTGAAACAAGGGAAGCAATGTTGGTATAACGTAACAGCTTAGTCATTGTTGCAGTGGAAATACAACTGTGCGTTCTGTACGTATTGTTGAGGTCAATACTGTCAACAATGTAACAATATTGAGTGTTGCAACAATAATGCTTTTTATGGCGAATTTATGTCGCCGGCAACAATAAAACCTAATTAGGTCTTCATGCAAAGTTTCCCATATATTTGAGTGATTTTAAACATTTTTGGAGCTTCTCGGCAGATTTTCGTGCAAGTCCTCAATATAAAATCTCATGGAAGTCGGTCCAGTGGAATCCGCGCTGGTATTTGCTGACAGAGGGAACGAGGTGACAAAGCTAATGGGGCGCTTTTCGTGTTTAATTGAACGCGCGTAAAAAGTACCCAATTTCAGAACAGTGTCATTATAATTTGTGTGATAATATAAACGTAACTGTTTCTCCGACTGATGCATCACGTTGTACTGTTCGAATTGTTATGCATTTCGTAATAATAAATTTATGCCCTGTTATGTATGCCTATTGCAGTCATTCCTTATTGGTAGCTACATGTTTCGGCATTATGCCATCGTCAGACTAAGCATATTCACTTATGTAACAAGTGGTAAGGTTGCTTACTGGTGATGTCATTACACCGCGGAATTCCAGGTTTGCACGTGTGTGTTGAACATGACGTAGATCCGGCGCCAAACAGGACTTGCGGATAAACAAATTAAGACGTGGGTCACCTGGAGGAAACACTGGTGGAATCGTTACTTCAGGCACTGTGTTATCAGTTCAAAAACAGTGGAGTGTTCGAAGAAACGAAAATTTTCATTGGAGTGACCGCGCTGTGAATTAGTGGCTTTTAACGTTTTTGACTGTCGCTCTGTCTTTCCTACCGTCTCAGCATGTCATTTGCTCTATATGTCCGTTGTTCCTCACTTTCACAGACTAAAGAAACGCGCAAACTTGCTAACTCAGTATGTAGCGTGCTGTTCCTGTAAACAAATGTGCCAGCCATTACGTGACTGTCGGCAGATTCATTTCTCACCTCACACACGCAAACTCATTGACGAAACGAATTTCACGTGCGGGTTTAGTTTTGTACGCGCTGGTTGGTACTAGCTTCACAAAAGGAGGTATTATGTATCCCAATTATGAACTCTGCGAGTAAATTCGCCAAGAACTAAAGGGGGCCCACGATTATCGAGCCGCGAAGGGTTGGGGGGTGGGGTCAACCAGTTATCTACGCCACCGAGCTGAAACCACATCTACATTAATTTGAAATTTCAAAAATTGGAATAAAAATTGGGTTATGTCAGAGGCATGTCGACTATATTATGCTCTGGGACATTGCATACAGAGGAGCTTTGTGAAATATACAGGCCTGCGTGTCATCTGACATAGGTAAGTGGTGAAATCTAGGAGGCTGTGATGGGATGAGCATACAGATATACGAGACAGAAGAAATTCGGCTTAAAACTTGGTGGGTAACTTCTTCGAAGCCGTCATTTGATAAAAACAAAGGAGATGAAAGATAATGAGAAGTATTTTAGGGGTATAGGTTGTGCGGATGGGAGGCAGATGGAAATGGTTCAGGTTCGTGTGTAGTGGGTGACTTGGTATTCGAGGTGTCGAGCCTGGGGTTCTGCTGATTGTTGCGTGCCATCTGATTTTAATTCCAGTTCATATTATCTGAAGAGGCCACATATTTCCTAAGATCCGACACTTGCGATACAGTTGTAGGCATTGTGACCCCTAAGAACATTTAAGAATATATTGTTTTAGGATATTATATAACTGGGAGCTGAACAATTTGTAGTTTTCCTGTTATTCATGATACATTTAGCCTTTTGAAGACTAAATTAGTTTGAGTTCTGTGTGAAGGTTCATTTCTTAACTCACAGACAATACAGTGTGCTTCCATTAGAAAGACTAGTCGGTGAACAGTGTTGAGAAACAATGGCTGGGCGGACAGTGTTAAACTTGGCCAACATACACCGACCACTAGACTTTACAGGGTTAAAAGGTGGATTGACATATTCCACTATAAGGAAGGATAAATGCATTTCATATTGTCATTGAACATAAAACTATTTGGGTAGCATGATATCAAATGATGCCAGATGTACACGTGAAATTAAATCCAGAATTGCCATGGCAAATGCAGCATTCAGCAAGAAGAAAATTCTTTTCAAAAGTAAACTGGAAGAATCTAGTGAAGTGTCACATTTGGAGCATAGCTATATGTGTGGTGATGAAACCTGGACAGTTCGGAAAGTAGATCAACAACACCTGGAAAGTTTGAAATGAGGTGCTGGAGAAGGATTGATAAGATTGGCTGGACCGATCGTGTGAGAAATAAAGAAATGTTACAAAGAGTGGAGTTGGAGAGGAATATCACACATACAATAACAACAAGAAAGGGCAACTTGATTAGTCACATCTTACATACTAACTGCCTTCTAAAGCACGTTATTGGAGGAAAGATAGAGGGAAGAATAGAAGTGACGGGAAGATGAGAAAGAAGACGTAAGCAGCTACTGGAAAAGAGAGGATACTGGAAATTGAAGGAGGAAGCACTAGATCGCAATGTGTGAAGAACTCGCCTTGGAAGAGGCTATGGACCTGTCGTAAGACAGACTGCAGAATGCATGAATGAATGAAAAACGAGGCTTTATAATGTTCATATGTGTCTTTTGTTAAGTGAGTGGAATTGAGGTTGTGAAAATCGGAAGCTGGGCCTGTGTGTTGCTTAAGCTATTTTTCTTTTACTTTCATAACAAGAAGGTATTTCTAGATCGTGTGAACAAATGATGTGTTCATGGACTATCCTTTACCGCGGAATAATTTGAGTTCATTATTTTGCAAGTGTAGAATATGCCACTAATTTGTGTGCCTTGAGAAACTGACGCAACACGCTCATACCACATATGTGGCTGTCGTGCCTGAAATTGATCACGGCTTTAGCCTTTCCACTGTGAGCACGTCAACTCATGGTCAGTGTAAAATTTGTAGATTCGGCTTCTTAAAAGAACTCGTGTTTAGAGTGGCGTCATACGTAGTGCTGGTTGAGGCGAATTCTAGAACAGCAGTAGGTCTATAAATTAGCCACAATCTCCCCATCTCCATCAGAGCTGCTCACCAGTTCGGTCTACACTACTGTAACGTTAGCTGTGAAGCAATCTTGAAGGGATGTGTTTCACATTTATTATGGACCTTCTTCTAGCATCAAGTAGGTTGTTGTGGCAACCACCTGCCTCTTATTTTATCGTAACACTAATAGTCCATTATGTTCAGATTTAGAGTAGTTCCATCGTTTGTATCGCTTCTTTTCATCATTCCAGTGATACGTGCGTTAATGTTGTACGTACCTGTTAATACGTGTATTCACACGGTATGTACCCATTAATACGTGAATTCATACGGTATGTACCAATTAATACGTGTATTCACATGGTATGTACCCATTAATACGTGAATTCATACGGTATGTACCAATTAATACGTGTATTCACACGGTATGTACCCATTAATACGTGAATTCATACGGTATGT
>Ga0131853_10027002_pt1 | contig 10316 bp, 8 predicted proteins | sample TergutLab28metaG_FD_92764 | JGI IMG/M metagenome (GOLD analysis project Ga0131853, IMG submission 92764) | Labiotermes labralis P1 segment gut microbial communities from Petit-Saut dam, French Guiana - Lab288 P1 (version 2) (version 2) | ecosystem: Host-associated > Arthropoda: Insects >... | reverse complement strand
TGGAATAATGATTGCTTCTCCATCATCACCAATTACAGGAAAACCTGCTGAAGTTGTGAGTGCAAGAGTTCCATCGTCAAGAGGCATTAATTGGAAAGAACCATCACGAGTGTAAAAATATTCATCAAAATCACGACGTACTTGGAAAAACGCTGACCCGTCAATAGCAAAATCCATTGGTCTGTCTGTGCGTTGCATTGGACCTTGAGTAAACATTCTTGTCGTGCCTGCTGGGCGTACACCATGTCCAACTTGCAAGTTTACAGGTCTGCCTGTTTGGTTTGCTGGGTCAAGATTTGCACGTTGCATGGTTTCATACAAAAGTGACTGAAATTCAACTCTTTCACGTTTAAACCCTGTTGTATTTACATTTGCCATATTGTTTGTAACTGTATCAATTTTAAGCATTTGAGCTGACATACCTGAAGCTGATGTCCACAGTGATCTCATCATAAATAAACCCTCCATCTAAATGGGGACGCTGTCCCCAACCCCTGTCACTCCGTCGAGCAAAGCCCGACTACGCTTCCTCGCTTCGTTGTGGACTCGCACTTGTGCGAGTAACTGCATTAAATAATTAAATCATTTTTTATTTTGTCCAATTTATATATCGTCATTTTTATCTGCGAGCAATATCATTAACTGCATGTTGTAAAGTATTGTCTTGGATTGTTACCATTTTTGCATTTGTTTCATATGCACGTGAAAGTGTAATCATGTCAACCATTTCACGCACGATATTTACATTTGAACCTTCAAGGAAACCTTGCTGTAAAGTTCCGGCAAATGGAATTTGCTCAGAAAGTTCAGTGGTTCTAAATAGATTATCCTGCATTTTTCTTAAACTATGCAAATCAGAAAACATTGTCATTGATAAAGTGTCAACATGTTCTTCATTAACGAAAATTCTACCTTGTTCGTCGATTACTATGTAGCCATTTGGTAAAATTATATCCCCGTTTTGACCCTGAACACGTCCCCCTGTTGCGGTGAGCAACATTCCATTTGCCAGTGTAAATGAGCCGTCTCTTGTAAAAAGTTCTTCACCGTCTACATTTATTGTAAAAAAACCTTGACCAAAAATTGCAATGTCTAATGGATTTCCTGATAGTTCAAGAGAACCTTGAGTAAAAGAAGTAACAACATCATCAACAAAAACACCGGGGTTTATATTGCCAATAGGCATGGTCATGCCTCTAAACATTCTAAGCCCTGGGTCATTTAAACGATGCATAAGTTCATTTGAAAAAGCTTGTGATACAACATAGTCACGCTTATATGCTGTGGTGTTCATGTTTGCCATATTGTTTGTGACAACGTCCATACGCTGCATTTTTGTTATCATACCAAGAGCTGATGTATAAAGACCTCTAACCATTATAAAGTCCCCCTTTAAAAATGTGAGTTATAATCCATTGGGTTTATTTTTCCTGCCGAAAGATATTCTATATATTTTCCTGTGCCAAATGCTACACATGAAACTGCTTCCTCTGCAATTACTGTATAAATCCCAGTACGTTCCCTTAAAAGTTTATCCAGCCCGTAAAGAAGTGAGCCGCCACCCGTCATTACTATACCACGGTCTGCAATATCGCTCGCAAGTTCCGGTGGAGTTTTTTCAAGAACTTGGTGAACTGCTTCGACAACTGCTGAAACCGATTCATACAACGCTTCATGCATTTCTTCAGATGTTACTGTAATATTTTTTGGAAGTCCGGTTACAAGGTTACGCCCACGTACGTCAATTCTTTCCGAAACTGCACGAGGGTAAGCGGTTCCTACATAAACTTTCAAATCTTCTGCTGTGCGTTCACCAATTAAAACGTTATGTTTTTTCCGCATATATCTAATAATTGCTTCGTCGAAATGATCTCCTGCAGTTTTTATCGACGTACTAACGACAGTTCCACCTAGGGAAATAACGGCAACGTCTGTTGTGCCACCGCCAATGTCAACTACCATACTACCACAAGCACGTGCAATGTCAATACCTGCACCAATTGCTGCTGCAATTGGTTCTTCTATTACATATACCTGCCTAGCCCCTGCTCGCTCTGCTGCATCCTTAACTGCACGACGTTCCACTTCGGTTACATTTGAAGGGACGCATATTGCTATACGGGGTTTACGCATGAGCGGACGACCAATTGCTTTTGTTATAAAGTATTTTAACATTTTTTCAGTGATATGATAATCGGAAATTACTCCCTCTCGCATGGGTCTTATTGCCACTATGTTTCCAGGGGTTCTGCCCAGCATACTTCTGGCTTCTTCACCTACCGCTAATATTTTATCGGTATTTTTATCGATTGCCACAACACTAGGTTCTTTTAAAACAATTCCTTGCCCTTTTATATAAACAAGTACGGAAGCCGTACCCAAATCTATTCCAATGTCGGTTGATAGCATTTATCGTTACTCCTTTTATCGTACTTTTATTGAATGTTCACGAGCTATATTTCTATCCTGTGTTTTTTTGGCAATTGCTTCACGTTTGTCGTAAAGCTTTTTACCCTTTGCCAAAGCAATATCTACCTTTATATAACAACGAGAAAAATATACCCTAATGGGGACAATTGTATACCCCTCTTGAGTAACCTTGGCACGAAGTTTATTTATTTCACGACGGTTTAAAAGAAGTTGGCGTTTCCTTACCGGGTCTGTGTTAAAAATGTTCCCTTGTTCATAGGGGCTTACGTGCATTCCTTCAATAAAAGCAGAGCCACCTTCGATTTTAATATAACTTTCCTTTAAATTGCAACGCCCTGCCCTCATAGATTTTACTTCCGTGCCGGAAAGTGATATGCCTGCCTGAAAAGTTTCTTCTATAAAATAATCATGAAAAGCTTTTTTGTTTTGTGCAACAAGTCGTTCTTTGTTTTCGTTTTTCATTTAGGTTTACACTTCCTTTCTGATAATGTACAGTATATAAGGAAATGTCTTTGATATCAACAGGAAAGTTTGTTGTTGAATGTGGGGGACGAATAGGGGTAATTGATACTGTAAACTATGTTGTGAAAAATTAGGTGGTAAATAGTGATGAGGTTACGGCTGTAGATACAGATTATTTAAAAAGCACTAAGGAAACGCAGAAAAAGTTGGAATACAAACCCCACAAGAAGAAAAACGGAGGACAGGACAATGGATAAATTAAACGGCATGAGCATGGATATAGAACAAAATGAGCGTAATAAGTTACAATCTCTTTTCCCTCAATGTTTTAAAGAGGGTAAGTTAGATATTGATATGCTTTTAAATCTTTGTGGTGAGTACATTGATGAGGATTTTGAGAAGTATAAGTTTGAGTGGAAAGGCAAAGCCGAATGTTTCCGTGTTGCTGGTCGTCGCTCCACAGGCACTTTACGCCCTTTTCCAGATGAAAGTGTAAACTTTGATACCACAAAAAACCTATACATAGAGGGTGATAACCTGGAAGTACTGAAATTATTGCAGTCTAGTTATTATCGTAAAGTGAAGATGATTTACATTGACCCACCTTATAAGTCTGCTTGCTGATAACGATATATTGCCAAAACCAATATATCAAGTAGCTACAGCCCAAATTTTGAGATTTTGATTTTAGCCACTTGAAAATAAAAATCTAAAAAGGATGTGGATTTATGAGCAAGGAGTATATTCCGGTAGCAACAGCAAGCACCAAATATTACGAACCCCAAACACAACAGGAATTTGATGATTTGATGGAAGTCTTAGAAGTTGGAGATATGGTCTACAGTAAATGGGTATTTGGTGGGATGTGGTATACGGTAGGGCTTAACGACCGAAACGACCCGATGTCGAAATGCCTATTCCCAAACATTATTATGGACGAGCATTTGCCACCACTTACTCGTTGGGGATTAGAACGGATGAACTATCTGAAAGAAAACCGTAAATTCATGCCGGCTGGGTTTGGTACAGTTGGTCTGCATAAGCATTGCCTTGAAATCGAAAAACAGGCTGAAGACCGCAAACGAAATATGATGACTGCAATCCGTAAAGACCCCTCTAATCTCGTTACTGAACGTGATAAAGCAAAAGACCCAATTGCATGGGCTGGACGAATGGCAAATTTTCAGCATCGTGTTCATGAAATAATTTACGAAGATTTGATTTACAGTTGGTGCAACCAACACTGAAATAAGAATTTGCGAAGCCAGAGAAGTGCCTGTGAAATTGCAGGTGCTTCTTTTTTGTGCAAATTCCATTCCTTGCGAAATTGTTTTTCCAGCCAGTAATGCTCCAAATTCAAATCATCAATGCAATGAATTTAGCTATTTATAAAAGTTACGAAATGCACCCAAATTTATTTCATAGTAGCAATTTCAAAAAAATGAATTGCCCCTAAATTGCACAAAGTTATTTTGAATTTGGGTTTTAGTAGCGGAACGCTTAACAAAAAAATGCGTAGCAATTTTTTGAATGATGAAAATGTGAAGCCGTGCGCAACATTTTTATCATGGGGGTCGTGGGGTGAAAACCCTGCGCAAGCGTTTGTGCGGAAGCACAGACATTGCTTGCGCATATACGACAAGGCTATAGGGGTCGAGGGGCTCCCCCTCGCAAGCGGTACATGAATATCCATTTGGATATCCGTGTACATTGCTTGCGGGTTTACTTCATAGCGACCATGTATACACGAACCAGACATTCCAACTTAACAAGTTGCTCAAGCGTGAAGTATGATTAAAAACAAATTTGGGCGTACATTTAAATCCGTTTATGAAATATACTTATGAATTTCGGATACAATTCACTTTACCGATATTTCCGATGTAAAAATAATATGCCCATAAATCAATTTGTGCTTGATTTTTTATTAGGCTTGTGATAAAATAATCTTCAAGGATAGTCGGAAGGGTGTGTGAGTGTGGATTCCTTGTCTATACTAAATTATCAAGGCAGCAAAAGGAATCTTTTGCCATTCATAAAAAAGAACTCGGTAACAGCTATCCCGCCTGGGAAAACTGTGCTTGACATTTTTGCGGGGACGTGTAGCGTTGGTTACAGCTTCAAACGCACGAATCGAATTATTGCAAATGATAGTGAACCATATGCTTATATCATTTCAAAGGCTTTGCTCGGCGACTATTCAGATATTGTATTTTGTGATGTTATTAACAAAATAAACTTTGCTTTTGAAAAGAACTTTGAGGAAGCCAATCAAATTTATAGTGGATTCGTCAATGAAGAAGTTGCTGTTTTGAATAGTGGTGTTGCTTCAGAAATTACTGACTTTTATAATTCTGTCCCTACTGTTTGGAATGAAAAAAAACACGGAGTCATCAAGACACGGCATCTCTTTTTGCAATACTACTCCAATTCTTATTTTGGAGTAACCCAAGCTGCTGAGATAGATTCGTTAAGGATGTCTATTGAAGAACACAGGAACTCGAGTCTATTTGCTCCTTTAATGGCAGCTTTATATTATGCAATGAAAGAGTGTGTATTTTCAAAAGATGGACATATGGCACAACCTTTAGGATTCGAGAAAAATGTAAGCAGGTTACTCAAAATAAGACGAAAATCTATTTTTGACTTATTTAAAACCAAGTTGATGGAGTTTTTTTCATATGATTTCATTGCATCTATTTATGAAAATGAATGCTTCAACTTGAATTTCGAGGATTTATTAGAGTTGCCAAAGATTAGGAAAGAGGTAGATGTAATTTATGCAGACCCTCCATATACCGATATGCAATACTCGAGGTACTATCATATATTAAATTTCGTTACTCACTATAAGCCTGCCCCTTTGACGATTATTGGTGGTTCATATACCAAAGGACTATATACAGATGGGAGATTTCAATCAAAATTGAGTACGAGGAGTAAAAGTTTGGATGCCTTCACTACTTTGGTTGATTTTTGCTGTACGTTCCAAAAAAATCTTGTAATCAGCTTTGCCTATCCATCAGATACTGTTTTGCAAAAAACTGACCGATATGTAATGTCTATAGAATCTTTGATTTCACTATGCACTGAGCGATTTGGAATCAGTAGCGTGGATGTTCATTCATGCAATTATGCACATTCAAATAACAGGAATAGCGAGCAAAAAAAAGTGTTGGAATACCTCGTTATTTGCAAGAAAAACTAAGGGGGGATTTATTTTGCGTGTTGATATTCCAGCGGTAAAAAGGCGTATTTATAATGCAAAAGCAACAAATCGTAACCCTATTTACGACACACATTTATACTGGTCTCAGAAACCATACAATATATGCGATATACTAATTGAATCGTTTAGCAAAGAAGGGGATACTGTATTCGACCCTTTTTTAGGGTCAGGCGTGACTTTATTGCAAGCTGTATCGTCAACTCACAAGCGCAAAGCAATTGGTTGCGAGATTAACGAAGCTCCCTTGTTTATCGTAAAAACTCTTCTAGCGAACTATGACGAAAAAAAATATAAAAAAATATTGGATGTTTTTTTGACAGAAATCAAGAAGCTCCAGCGATACTATGCGGTCGTATGCCCCTATTGTAAAGAAAGTGCAGTGACTACTTCTGTTGTGTTCGATAAAGCTACCCGCAATGCCGAAATCACAATAAAGGAAATTAACTTTCGTTGCATATGCTCTTCAAAAGGAACAAAAACAGCAGAAGATAAAGATTATATAGCTATAAATATAATGAAAGAAGTTAAAAATATTATCGATATTGCTTTGATACCTAATTCAAGGATTGCAGTGCATGAGAATGATACCATAAGCTGCATTTTTACCAAGCGTAATTTTGTTGTTCTTGATGAGATTGTTGGAGTTATTAATGCACTTAAGGAGTATCAAGACCTTTTTAAATATATACTAATGTCTGTGTTGCATCTATGTAAAATAACAGACAAACGGTCTTACTCGCAATGGCCGCTATGGATTCCCAAGAGTGATTGTGTCGAAAAAAATATAATTGACTTGCTGGAAAAAAAAGCAAAAAAATTCACTTCAGCTATCAATTACTTGGCTGAAAATTATAGCACGACACCCGAATATACACTCCTTCATAAGGGTAGCCAAAGCATAGAAGGGGTAGATATACCAGATAATTCTGTTGACCTTATAATCACTGACCCCCCATATATGGGGCAAGTTTTGTACTCTGAGTATATGCAGCTATACAAGCCTTTTTTAGGTCTTGGCTTTAATCTTATGGATGAGATTGTTGTGTCAAGTGCTCCTTCCAGAAATAAGAGGGAGGCTGAGTATTTTGAACTGCTTGATAAGGTGTTTGAAGTTTGCTCTTCAAAGTTGAAAGAGGGGGCATATTTTTGCTTATATTTTCATGACAGTAATCTTGATGTATGGAATAAGTTGATTAGCAGTTTGGCAAGGCACAACTTGCGCTACATTAGTCAAGCACACATTCCAAAATCGAATACTATCAAAAACATCATTAGCCCCAAGAAATCACTTAACGGTGACTGCATTTTGTTTTTTGTCAAAGATTTTAGTGTTTCATGCAATAATACTGCCACAGAATCCCTAAACGAAATCGTCTTGAATGTTGTACAAGAGGCCAAGCATCTGCTGAAACAATACAAACTGCTTTCTACTCCAGAACTTTACGACAAGGGAATTATGGAAGTTTTGATTCAAAATGGTTGGTTATCCACTTTGGCAAAAAGATACAAAACACTTGTTGACATTTTCGAGAAACACTTGAGATGGGATTCAAAAGCAGCAAAATGGAGTGCTTAGAGGGCCTTACTCTCTAAGCACTACCTGTGTTGAGCCGCCGTGATAATATTCACCAGGGAACCTTAGTTCCAATTTTTGCATAACGTCAGTACCATTCCACATTTCAATATCTCTATCCCTTGATACAAGTATTCCATCTTCTGTAAAATCAGATGTAGTGATACATATTGCATAATCTACCCTGCGTCTTGACCGTTCTGAGTCTAATCTTTGCATGGGATTAGACCCGACATTTGATGCCCAACGCTTACATTGGAAAATAAAGGTTTTAACTGTTCCGTCCACAACTTTTTTCGCTAATAAGTCAACTCCTAAATCACCAGAAGCCCCTGTGTTTATAACATCTGTGTAGCCATCTGCCTCAAGGAGTCGTTTAATTACAAGTTCGAAATCCTTGCCTTCAAGGATTGAAATGTCGATTGCATCTTCGGAAATTTGGTATAAGTAGGTTCGTTTTTCGTATCCCTTGATAGTTGAAACGCAGTAATTATTCAATAATAACTCTATATCTCTCGAATAGCTGTCACTCTCTAAAAATTGCTCAATGGTTTTGGGGTTTCCTGTACACAAAACATTAGCAATTTCAAAATACAAATCGTCACGCACAAATGAACTTTTCTTGTCAAGCAAACGACCGATTATTACAGGAATGTAATCATATAGCTTGGTGAAAAGGTCGGTTTCATCCTCGATTTCCAAATATAGAATGTTATTGTCTGGGCGAACTATGCTCCCATCATCAACATAAAACTTTGTCTTGATAATATCTTGGATGCGCTTTAAATCTCCATCAGATGCAAAGTGCTTATGCTTTTTACGTAAAGAGTCTCTAACAGATTTAACTGCCGCAGACAACGTGACATCGGCTTCGCTTTTCTGTAAAAGTTTATACACAATTTTGACAGTTTCAAACTCATAATTTTGGTTTCCTACATACCAATATCGATTTCGGACATCCAAAAGCTCGAAAACAATAATCATTTCGTTAGACAATGTGTTCTTATATGCAGACTGTTTTCGGATGGTGGGGTCATTTTTATCAATACCTAATCGCATAGCATATTCGAATCCGTTTTTCCTTGCGAGGTTTATAATCTCCATAAGAGTGCGGAAATACTTACTTTTTCCCAATTTGATTGTAAATACTACAAGTCCTGAATCTTTAAGTATTTTCCGGAATCCATCAAACATTTCGTCTATATCGGAATAATAAGTGGTAATCTCTTTTTTATTGGGTCGGCTGGGTGCATTTGTTTGGACTATCTCTAAATTCAACATTTCTGGAGTAAGTTCAAAACCTCCAATTTCATAGAATGCATCAAGCCATATTCTATACAGTTGATTTCGTTCTAAATACGGAACTTGATCAGTATATGGAAAATCTGTGTATATTAAGTCAAATCTAAAGTTGGGAGGAATTGACTTGATGTATTCTTGATAAGAGGTTAGTAACAACTCATATTTTTCATTGTTTGCAGGGTTTTGTGTTAAAATGTCTGCGTATGACTTTTTAAAGCCAAGAAAACTATTAACTTTACCCTCGAAAAGTCTCCACACATTATTTTCTTCTGCGCTATGCGGAACAACATGATAAAGAATATCGCTACTTGAGCCATACATCGCCACCCTGGCCAAAGTCAAAGATGATACGAGTGCGTGCTGAATAACATCTCTCTCTGCACAAGGGCACAACTTTAATATTGCATTTTGAATCAAGAGCAATGCTTTTTTGTTTCTGGTGGTGAAAATTCTATCATAGCAATCTGCTCCTGTTGATTTTGTGATGTTTATGCGGCTATTCTCGATATATTCCGTTTGTGGAAAATCGGAAACATCCATCTGATTTATTCTTTCCAAGACCGCCTTATCGCTGTCATCGAATTTCTTTCTTATTTCACCACATATGGGGCATTTAGACATCATTACAATGTTTTTGCCTTCAACAATAGAGCGGTTTGGAGTTGGGTCGAAGAACTCTTGAGCCTCTGGGTCGTACATGAGTCTTGATATATAATTTTTCTCCCCACAACACGAAGTTTCGTAAAGCGACATAACTTCAGCTTTTATGAGCAACTCAATTTCTGCAAGCATTTTTAAAAGTTTTTCGGTATCGATTAAAGAAAACAGAGTACAGACAGCCGAGTATGTGTAATTATCGATTTCATTCGCAACAATTTTGTATCCAGCTCTTACTGAGGAAATCACAAATGCCCCAGAACCCATAAAGGGGTCATAAACAATGTCGCCCTGCTTAAGTAATGCACCAATCGCTTTTTCGGCAAGAAGAGGTGATTTTCTGCCCTTGAAATTGAAAGCCTTTTTAAATGCATCTGGCACTACATTATCGATGCCATCAAGTGCGGCAACAAGATTATCAAGTTTAGTTTGGTTTATAGCTGACATCTCTTTTCTCATTTTCTAATCCTCCCAAAACAATAATTTGTAAGTTTCTAGACCGAGTGCCTGTGCCATAACTTCCAAGTTCGCCAAAGTAGGAAGCCTGTTATTTCTTGTCCTCAAGTAAGATATTAGCATTAAATCAGAAATCTGATTTTGAAGTAAGGTTAATTTTTGTGGCAAAGAAAAACATCGGTGTTCGATGAAAATAGTTTCGAGATT
>Ga0131853_10027000_pt1 | contig 10316 bp, 10 predicted proteins | sample TergutLab28metaG_FD_92764 | JGI IMG/M metagenome (GOLD analysis project Ga0131853, IMG submission 92764) | Labiotermes labralis P1 segment gut microbial communities from Petit-Saut dam, French Guiana - Lab288 P1 (version 2) (version 2) | ecosystem: Host-associated > Arthropoda: Insects >... | reverse complement strand
TTTCCGCCGTGCGTCGTCATCTCCTCCTAGCGAACCACGAGGGTTCGCGTCGTCGTCGCTTCCTAGCCCGGCAAAAAATTATGCTCGAAAATTCGCCGAAAGCGGGTTTTCAAACACGCCCTAGCACTTACGCAAAAATCCTGCGTTTGCTTGGAGTGTTTTCAAGTTGAATAGCTATATTATTGTTCGGCGATATATTACGGCAGACGCACCCCGCCGATTATGGCGGTGTTAACGGGTATGCCCCTGCTGTTCGCATAGGAATTGTTGCCCAGCTGGCCTCTTCCGTTTATGCCGAAGGAGATCAGCCGTCCGTCGTACAAGGCCGCAAGGGTGTGTTCGTCTCCGGCGGAAACCGCAACCACGCGGGGCATCTCCACAGCCTGCGGAGAATTGTTGCCACCGCCCACGGTGCCGTTGCCGAACTGCCCGCCTGTGTTGTTGCCCCACGCCCAGAACCTGCCGTCGGAGGTTATGGCCACGGTGTGGGTAGTTCCCGCGGAAACCGAGACGACCCTGCCCTCTATGCCGACAACCGCATCGCCCGACGCGCCCGTGCCGAGCTGGCCGTTGGAGTTGTTGCCCCAGGCGCGCAGGGTGCCGCCATTGGTGATGGCGACTGTATAACCGTTGCCCGCGGAGACCGAAGCTATGCCCGTGGCGATGTTGACGGGTGTGTGCTGGCCAAGGCCGCTCGCCGGGCGGTTCAGCTGGCCGTGGCTGTTGCTCCCCCACGCCCAGAGCGTGCCGTCGGCGGTTAGTGCCATGCTGTGGGTGTATCCGGCCGAAATCGCGACGACCCTGCCCGGTATACCGCTCACCACCTCCGGCCGTTCCAACGTGCCGGCGCGTCCGAGCTGTCCGTGGTCGTTGTTGCCCCAGCTAAGCACGTTGCCGCCGGAGGTCAGCGCGAGCGAGTGTTGGTATCCCGCGGAAACCGCCGTGGCCGTGAGGGCCAGCTGGTATGCCGTGGACTGAACCGCCCCCGTCACGCCGTTGCCGATCTGCCCATGTGTGTTCTCGCCCCACGCCCAGACAAAACCGCCGGAGTTGAGCGCAAGTGTGTGGTTTACACCGGCCGCAACGGCCACCATGTTGTTCGCAAGCCCGCCAACCGGCGCGATGTTGTTGCGGGTCAAACCCGACCCTGGCGTGCCCAGCTTGTCGTGCCAATTGTCTCCCCACGACATCACGTTGCCGCCGCCCGATATCGCCATCGAGAAGTTATGCCCCGCGCTGATGGTCGTGGCTTCGTGCCGAAGCGGAAGATGCTGTATCGGCGCGGCAGTGGGCGTCGGGGTCGGCACGGGTGTCGGAACCGGGGTTGGCACAGGCGTCGGAACAGGGGTCGGCACCGGGGTTGGTATCGGGGTCGGCCTTGGCGGCATCGGCGCGGCGGGTGTGCCGGCAGTGGTTATATGCACGGTACGCGTCTGGTCGTTCCACAGAACCACCGCGCCGGTGGACTCGGCCACGGCTCTAAGCGGTATCATAAACCGCCCGCCGATAACCTGCGGCGGAACATCCGGGAAGAGCCGCGCGCTGTTCACCACGATGAACGGATCACCGATACGCGCGCTCACGATCATACCTTCGCGGAACAAGGTGGACGTGCGCGTATGCTCGTTCCAATCTCCGGTAAAGCCCATGTATTCGAACACGCCCCGCATCGGCACCAGTGTGCGGTCTCCCACAATTATGGGCTGCATATCGGGAAAGCTCACCTGTCTGCCGTCAACCTCGACCCTCACCAGCACGCCCACAACCGCCGAAACTTCCCGCGCGGGCGCAAGCGGCGATACTATCAGCAGCCCTGCGCAAGCCGCGGTCGCAAGCCTCTTCATCATACCATTTCTCATAGAGTACCCTCCTTGTGTTGTACGTTTACCTAATACAACGTCTGTAACGGCTTAGTTGTTCCCGCAAAACCGGCATAGTACCCGAACTGTAAACATCCTGTAGCATTTCTGCCATATAAAAAGAGGAGCCACACGGCTCCCCGTTCCATAATTATGTTATCGGCAGCAACTTATGCCGCGCGGTAAGATCCTCCAAGCTATCCCTCTCGCGTATCAGCACAACCTCCGAATTTTCGCGCACCAGCACTTCGGCCGGGCGCAAGCGGTTTGTGTAGTTGGAACTCATGGCATGGCCGTAGGCTCCCGCGTCCATGACGCAGAGTACGTCGCCTTCACGCGCCTGCGGCAGCTTCCTGTCCGCGGCCAGCACGTCCCCGCTTTCGCAGATATTGCCCGATACGGTGACGACCTGCTCCGGCCCGTCCGGCCCGCCGTCTGCACGGCAAACCTTGATATCGTGGTACGAGCCGTACATCATCGGCCGCGCCAGCACGTTAAAGCCGATGTCCGTGCCGACATACTTCACACCGTGGGAAGTTTTCACCGCGTGAACCCTTCCCAGCAAAACGCCGCATTCGGCCACGACATAACGCCCCGGCTCTATCTTGAACTCCGGCTGCCTGCCATACGCGCCGGAGACGCTGTGCATAAACTCGTCCAACTGCTTGCCGAGGGCGGCAAGATCCAGCCGCGCCTGACCCTCCTGCTTGTTGTAAGGTATGCCGAATCCTCCGCCAAGGTCGATAAAGTCCAGCTCATCGAAGTTCTTCGCTATCCGCGCAAGATTGCGGCTGCTCTGCAAGTAGCTGTCCGCCTCCATAAAGTTTGATCCGACATGCATGTTCAGCCCAACGACCGTCAGCCCGTGTTCCGCGCAGACCTGCTTAACCCGCGCTATGTCCTCCGGCGTATCCTGCACGCCGAACTTTGTTTTCGCGCCGGCGGTGATCACCTTCTCGTGATGCCCCGCGCCGAAGCCCGGGTTGAAGCGCACGGCCACCTTGCCCCCGGGCCGGATCCCGCCGTACAGCTCCAGCTGCGATATCGAATCCACGCTGACCAGTATTCCGCGCTGCGCCGCATACTCCATTTCGCCGGCCGAAACATTGTTCGACACATACATTATGCGGTCCGGCGTGAAACCCGCCAGCATCTCGGCGTGGATCTCGCCCGGTGTCATCGCGTCTACGTTTAGGCCTTCGGAGCGTATTATCTGCAACAGCGCGATACTGCTGTTGGCCTTCGCCGAATAATGCACCCGAAAGCGCGGATACGACACCAACCCCATCATCTCGCGGCAGCGTTCCCGCAAAATTCCTTCATTATATACGTACAGCGGCGAACCAAACAACTCCGCCAGCCGGCACGGATCGTTTCCTTGAAAATGTTCCATATCTCCACCTAACTACTTGTCGCGCTTACGCTGTAAGAATATCGGAATCTCAAACGGCGGCTCCCCGTCCTGTTCGCCCCGCGGCTGGATGTTGTCGCGTATCGGCGCAAGCTCGCGCACCGTGCGCATAGAGCCTGTGTCCTGCGATACCGGCTGCATCGGCTGTGTGTGGTGTGGCGCCGGCGGCCGCTGCTGGTAGGAGCCTTGCCCGCGGCCGACAACCCCGCGCGAAGCGGGCGCAGGAGCCTGCACGTGCATAGAATCCTCGTTAAGCCCTGTGGCGATAACGGTTACGATAACTTCGTCGCGCAGATCGTCGTTAATGCTTGTGCCGAAGATGATCTCGGCCTCTTCGTCAATGGCGTTGTTGATGATGTTCGCCGCAAGGTCTATGTCGGCAAGTGCCAAGCTGTTGTCGCCGGCAATGCTTATCAGCACAGACTTCGCGCCCGCGATGGATGTCTCCAGAAGCGGAGACTTAATGGCAAGCTCCGCCGCGTTCTCGGTCTTGTTCTTGCCGCTTGCCCGGCCCACGCCCATGTGGGCGATGCCCTTCTGGAACATGATCGTCTTAACATCGGCGAAGTCCAGGTTGATCGTGCCGGGCTTCGAGATAAGGTCGGAGATACCCTGCACACCCTGACGCAAAACTTCATCGGCCTTGCGGAAGGAGTCGTTGAGGGTGGTGTCCTTGTCGATAATCTCGAGAAGCTTCTGGTTCGGTATCACCACAAGGGTGTCCACGTACTTGCGAAGCTCCGCAATGCCCTCCAGTGCGTTGCGCATACGCGGCTTGCCTTCGAACATAAAGGGCTTTGTCACCACGCCCACGGTAAGGATGCCCATGTCGTGCGCAATAGAAGCGATAACCGGCGCCGCGCCCGTTCCCGTTCCGCCGCCCATGCCCGCGGTGATAAAGAGCATGTCCGACCCGCTGATGGCCGCGGCGATCTCGTCGCGCGATTCGTCGGCGGCGCGCTGGCCAACCTCGGGCTTTCCGCCCGCGCCAAGACCGCGCGTCAGCTTGTCCCCCAGCTGTATCCTGATGGAGGACTTCGAGCGTTCAAGAGCCTGATGGTCTGTGTTCACCGATATAAAGTCGATGGATTCAACATTGTCCTCTATCATTCTGTCCACAGCGTTGTTTCCCCCGCCGCCTACACCAATAACCTTTAGTTTTGCGCCCACGCCTTGTGTGTTAAGAATATCGATCAAGAAAATTCCTCCTCAGTGATTCCTAGACGCGAAGGCTCTAGGTTAAGTGTCGTAGTATCGGGTTACGCGTAATGTCTGAAATATCCAAACTTCCTCTAACGTTCTCTCCGTCTAAGTGTTCCAATATTTCGATGAGTATGGCGATCTTCAAATCTCCGTCGGCGGTGTCCCCCAGCGATACATCCAAATCGCCGATAAACAGCCGTATGTTCGAGCTGTCGTTAAGATCCAGCCGAACAACGTCAGACTCCAATCCGTGCCGGCTAAGCAGCCTCGACACTGCCACAAGATTTTCAAACACGCGCTCGTCGCTTACGCCAAGCCGCGCGCCCACGGTAAACCCCGAAAAGTCCAGCCCCACCACGATGGGCAGCCGGTCGGCAAGGACCGTGGAAGTCTCCAGCACCAGGCCGTTCTCGTCGATAAAGAGATACTGACCCGGCGAGAACTCAACAAAACCGGCAAGCCTGCGCTCCACAAGCGAAACCGTGATCCTTCGCGCAAGAAAGTACTTGTCGATCTCCAAGCTTTCGATATAGTGATTGTCCAAACGGCTTATGGCGGCGCGGCTGTTATACAGAAAGATGTTCACGGCCGACGGCCTGTGCAGTCCCAGCTCCCGCAGGATATACTCCCGCGCAATGCGCTCATTACCCACAAGCGTCACCTCTGCCACGCTGAATATCGGCGACAGCAGCATCAGTACAACAATGAAAACAGGCGCCAGCACGTAACAAGCAATTATAATGAATGACCTTCTCCGCCGTCGCCTCATCCTCATAACCCATCGCTCATGTAAACCGTTTTTCCACAATTGCAGATTTCACTAGATTATATAATACTGCCAAACATCGCGGATGTCAATATTTCCATGCGCGGTATTTAATAATTTTTTTGCCGTATAAAACTATTATGTCTACCTCCATGGAAATCTACGCGCGGTTTATGCCGTTTAAAAACAGATTCCGCTGAATTGCACAAAAATTACACCCAATTTCCATAGATACTGTTCCAATAGCAGAATATTTACAATTTTCCGAAACCGCTTGAATAATTATTCTTCACGTGGTAGAATGGTCATCGTAACTACACTTACTTTTGAGGTGTACCGCGCGATGTTCGCTTATGGGTTGCATAACTACTTCTTAAACCTGTATAATAATGCATCTGCAATGCTCTACCAGAACCTGATAGCTTATGACCGCTGGCGTATGATCCTCGACGGCCTGGTCATAACCTTGCAGATAACAGCGGGCGCGGCGGTGCTTGGCATTATTATCGGCCTGATCCTCACGTTTATGCGGCTAAGCGGCATACGGGTGCTGGAGCTGTTCGCCCAGGTCTACATAAGCGTAATACGCGGAACACCCGTCATCACCCAGCTCTTGATACTCAACTTCACCATCTTTGCGGGGATGCGCGGCGTTGGCGTGCTGGTGGGCATTGTTGGTTTCGGCATAAACTCCGGGGCGTATGTGTGCGAGATCATCCGCGCGGGCATCCTCTCTGTGGACAAAGGCCAGAGCGAGGCCGGCCGCTCCCTGGGGCTGTCGTCACGCCAAACCATGTCCTACATAGTTATGCCGCAGGCCATAAAGAACATCATCCCCACATTGGCCAACGAGTCCATCATCCTGTTCAAGGAAACGTCCATCGTCGGCATAATCGGCGTAGCCGACATCACCCGCGTCAGCCAGCAGATCATGTCGCGCACATTCAATGTCACGCCGATGTTTGTCGCCGCCATAATCTACTTCGTAATAGTGGCGGTCATGACGTTCTTCCTCTCAAGGCTCGAGAAAAAGCTGCGAGAATCCGACGTTCGTTAGGGGGTGGTGGTATGATCAAGGTTACGGGGCTGAACAAGTCCTTCGATAAGCTGCATGTGCTGAAAGATATCGACGCGCAGGTCGAACGCGGCGAGAGGCTCGTCGTTATCGGGCCGTCCGGCTCCGGCAAGAGCACGTTCCTGCGCTGTCTGAACCTGCTGGAGGTTCCCACAAGCGGCGAGATCATGATAGACGGCCAGAGCATCACCGGCAAGGGTGTCGATGTGAACAAGATCCGCCGGAAAATGGGCATGGTGTTCCAGCAGTTTAACCTGTTCCCGCATCTGAAGGTCATCGACAACATTACGCTCGCGCCCATGAAGATAAAGGGTTTGGCCGCGGACGAAGCAACCGCAATCGCTGAAAGGCTGCTGGAGAAGGTCGGCCTTCTCGAGAAGCGCGACACCTTCCCCATTCAGCTCTCCGGCGGGCAGAAACAGCGCATCGCCATCGCCCGCTCCCTGGCCATGAACCCGGAGATAATGCTGTTCGACGAACCCACATCCGCTCTGGATCCCGAGATGGTCGGCGAGGTTCTGCAAGTCATGGAGGATCTCGCGCAAGAAGGCATGACCATGATCGTCGTCACCCACGAGATGGGTTTCGCGCGCGAAGTTGGGTCGCGGCTCTTCTTTATGGATCAAGGCCGCATTGTGGAGGACGGCACACCCGCCGACATCTTCGACTCTCCAAAACACGAACGCACGCAGACATTCCTGCGCAAGGTTCTGCGGGCATAGGCGAAATTTCGACATTTCTCACATTATGACCTACACTGTCAAAAAAGATAGTACTGTGCCAAATGCACTACACTATAAATACAACGTATATGATGGAGGCAAAACTATGAAAAAGCTCTTAACACTCGCCACAGCCGCGATCGCAAGCGCGGTAATCCTTGCCGGCTGCGCCGCTCCGGCTCCCGCACCCGCGCCGGCTCCTGTTGCCGAGCCTGCAACCGAAGCCGACTACGACACCGACGCCGAAACAGAGGCTTCGCCGGAGTACGAAGCAGCCGCGGGATCCTGGGCAGGCCGCACAATCTACATGGGCACCAACGCCGAGTTCCCTCCCTTCGAGTTTATCGCCGACGGCGGGCAGGGTCTGCACGGCCAATATGACGGCGTGGACATCGCAATCAGCGTCAGAATCGCGGAGCACCTTGGCGCGGAGCTTGAGATCATTGACATGCCCTTCGAAGGCCTGATCATGGCTCTTGCCGCCGGCCAGGTAGACTTCGTGGCCGCCGCCCTCACAGTAACCGAAGAACGCGCACAGCAAGTAGACTTCAGCATACCTTACTACAGCGCGTTCCAGACCATCCTCGTGGCCGCCGACAACGACGCCGTAACCGGCGCGACAAGCCTCTACGGAATGCAGGTGGGCGTGCAGATCGGCACTACGGGCGACTTCGCCGCGTCCGCCATGGACAACGTAGAGGTTCTGCGCTATTCCCGCGCGGTGGACGCAATCGTGCCGCTCATCAACGGCCAGATCGACGCGATCCTCGTAGACTCCATCACCGCCCAGTTCTTCTACGACGCCCACGCGGGCAACCTCCGTATCGTCCGCGACGATGAATACTTCGGCCACGAACAGTACGCAATAGCCATCGGCCAAGGCCAGCCGGAGCTTGTAGCCGCCATTAACGAAGTCCTGCAAGAAATGCTGGACAGCGGCGAGATCAACGCCCTGGTTGCCTACTACGCATCAAACTAAATTGTACACGCCAACGGCTGGGAAGCTCAAAACTCCCGGCCGTTTTCATCATTCGTTTTATCATCCGTAAACGCCTCCACGACATAGCGTGGGCGGCGTTTCACCTCCATAAAGATCTTGCCGATATACTCACCGACCACGCCAATGCCCACAAGCTGCAAGCCGCCCAGCACCCACACCGATATCATGATGGACGTCCAGCCGGGAACAACACTGCCCGCGGCAATGCTTGCGATAACATAGGCCACGGCGGCCACGCTTGCCGCCAAGGTCATTATGCCGGCATAGGTTATCAGGCGTATGGGAATGTTCGAGAAGCTGGTTATACCGTCGAAGGCGAAGGAGAGCATCTTCCGCAGGGGATACTTCGTCACCCCGGCCGCCCGTTCCAGCCGGTTATAGTACACCTCGGCGGACCTAAAGCCCAGCAGCGGCACAATCCCGCGCAGGAAGAGATGCCCCTCGCGGTACAGCTCCAGCGCGTCCAGAGCTTGTCTGCTAAGCAGGCGGTAGTCCGCGTGGTTGTACCTGAGCTTCACGCCGAAGATCCGCATAAGCTTGTAGAATGTCTGCGCGGAATTACGCTTGAATGACGTATCCGTGCCGCGCTCCTTTCGTATGCCGTACACAATGTGGTTGCCCTCGGCATACTTCTCCAGAAAATACCCTATCGCCGCAACATCGTCCTGCAGATCCGCGTCTATCGACACGGTGCAGTCCGAAATGGTACGCGCCTGCATCAGCCCGGAGAAGAGCGCGTTCTGATGCCCGGCGTTTCCCGCCAGCTTCAACCCCTTCACACGCTTGTCCGCCGCCGCATACTCCACTATCAGCCGCCACGTACCATCCTGCGACCCATCGTCCACAAACAGCACAAAACTGCCCTCCGACACCGCTTCCCGCGATATTAGCGCGTCAAGCTGCCCCAGCAACGCCTCCCGCGCCGCCGGCAACACTTCCTCTTCATTATAACACGGCACCACAATGCCCATCACAGGTCGAGACACCATACACCAGTTCCTTTCGCCCAATCTCTTGCACGTTCCTCACTTCTTGCGGCTGCGCATCAGCCTGAAGTACGACTGCATCAGGTCGGCGCACCGCGCCTCGAGTATGCCCTCCGTAACCTCGGCGGCGTGGTTGAACCCGGGGTGGTTCAGCAGGTTCAGCACAGAACCCGCGCAGCCCGCCTTCCGGTTCCGCGCGCCAAAGACCACCCTGCTCACACGCGCCTGCAAGATCGCCCCGGCGCACATGGGGCATGGCTCCACAGTCACAAATAGGGTGCAGCCCTCCAGCCGCCAATCCCCCACGGCCGCGCACGCCCCGGCGATAGCCGCTATCTCCGCGTGCGCCAACGCGCTCCTGCCGCCGTTGCGGGCGTTGTACCCCTGCCCCACAATCTCGCCGCCCCGCTCTATAACACAGCCTATCGGCACTTCGTCCCGCAAAAGAGCCAACACGGCCTGCTTGTACGCCAGCTCCATATAAAACTCATAATTCACAGCCCATCCCTCATATGTTGTTGCGTTTTTCTCAACCGCATGGTAATATACTATAAAGCAATTGTCAAGCAGGAAACGTCAATCAAATCTATAGAAATGAGGAACCGTGGATGGAAAAGCTCTTTAATATCGTAAAGAGAGGTTACGACCAGGACGAAGTGGACCAATATTTGGCCGAGCTGGAAGAAACCGTCAAGAGTTACAAGGAAAAGGACAACAGCATCAAGAACGCCATCATAAACGCGCAGATCTCCGCCGACAACATCATCAAAAACGCCGAGATCGAAGCAGACCGCATCAAGAAACGCGCCGTCAGGCTGTTGGACGACATCCAGGCTTCCATAAACAACCAGAAGCAAATGACGCGCGACTTCCAAGACGAATACAGCAAGCTGCTGAACAAGTACATGCACAACATAAGCGAGACCGATTCCAACAAGATCATGGGCTGCATAACCGAGCTGGAGGAATACCTCAAGACCATGCAGCAGTCCCACAACTCTGCCGCGCCCGACATCACCCACCCTGGCAACCTGCCCAAACTCGTGGCCGGCTCCCCCATCCCGGCAACCGCGCCCGACCCCGCACCAGCACACCCGGCCGCAATGCCGGCCGCCGCGCCGCCAAGCGCAGACACCACCAACGACACCGTGGCTCAAGTCGCGGAACTGCTTGCGAAGAATAACGACAGTAACTAGGGCGTGTTTGAAAACCCCATTCCGACGTATTTTCGGTGCTTTTTCCGCCATACGTCGTCAGCGTCAAACTTGCGAACCACTGCGGGTTCGCGGCGTTT
>Ga0131853_10026999_pt1 | contig 10317 bp, 2 predicted proteins | sample TergutLab28metaG_FD_92764 | JGI IMG/M metagenome (GOLD analysis project Ga0131853, IMG submission 92764) | Labiotermes labralis P1 segment gut microbial communities from Petit-Saut dam, French Guiana - Lab288 P1 (version 2) (version 2) | ecosystem: Host-associated > Arthropoda: Insects >... | reverse complement strand
GTAATTAACCAACTTGATGCACAACATTTTTGTTTTACAATAAGTTTATTTCATGCCTCTACATGTTTCGAGCACATGTGCTCATCATCAGGAGGTCAAAATTGCATTACACAGCCTCTGGTAACATCACACCTATAGGTGGCCGTCCGGCGCACAGGTTGAGAGAGGACTGTGTAATGCAATTTTGACCTCCTGATGATGAGCACATGGTGCTTGAAACATGTAGGGGCATGAAATAAACTTATTGTAAAACAAAAATTTTGTGCATCAAGTTGGTTAATTACTGAGATAAATATACTGAGATGCACGGTCAGCAAAACGTCAAAATACATATATAATTAGCAATAATATTCAAGCAAAACAATCATAAGGTATGTTATTTATTAAATAATAAACTCGGGCCACCTGTTTCGATTCACGTGGAATCATCACCAGATCCTCTCTAAAAATATAGATCCATTACACAGAGCTATCAAAGCACGATATAGGACCCCAAACGTTCACAACCACCTCATATTCACAATACATATGTGTTTGTTTTCAAACTAATTGATCTGTTTTAACCTTAAAACTTCAAAACCTTACTGTGTGTGATTGCTATGCTTACATAAAATATTAGAATTAAAACTGTTATGACTCTGTGGCATTAACGCGTTAGGTATGTGCTGTCGTTAGGTATGTTCTGTCGTTAGGTATGTGCTGTCGTTAGGTATGTGCTGTCGTTAGGTATGTGCTGTCGTTAGGTATGAGCTGTCGTTAGGTATGTGCTGTCGTTAGGTATGAGCTGTAGTTAGGTATGAGCTGTCGTTAGGTATGTGCTGTCGTTAGGTATGAGCTGTCGTTAGGTATGTGCTGTCGTTAGGTATGAGCTGTCGTCCTTGTATTTCGGTACTATTCTTGTTATTTTCCGCGCTTAGCTGTTGGGTTGTAATGTTGTCGCTAGGACTTGACTATGTGACCCGTCTTTTTATTTTATTTTTATTTTATTTTATTTTTATTTATTTTATTTTTTATTTTATTTTATTTTATTTTTATTTATTTTATTTTATTTTATTTTTATTTATTTTATTTTATTTTTATTTATTTTTTATTTTATTTTATTTTATTTTTATTTATTTTATTTTATTTCATTTTATTGCACAGACTCCTCCCTGCAATGTTAAAGTCTCATCCTGTATAGTTATTTTTGCAATTTATAATTTCGGACAGTGTCTAAATCTATGGAGCGCGAAGTATTCTGAGAGTGAATTTTATAGAAAAGCGACATATATAAATGAAGAATTCCGAGAAAATTCCCACAGGATCTTTATCCAATACCAATCAGAAAGGACTGGTCGTATTCTGGCTATGTACTTGGTGTGCACTGACCATAGGACCAAGTGTACTGTTTCCTACATCCACTCCCCACCTCATGCCCCAACCTCCTATTCTCCACGTAATATTTCCTCTATCTACCCCTAGAAGGCGCTTACGAGCGCATGGCACTGTCTTGGCTAGCAGAGAAGGGACTATAACTTCAGTTGACGATTTGTGGTCCGGTTACTTGTCGTCACGCGGTGCAGGCGACCTGGCTTGCGGCATTCAGCGCTACGGTTCCTACTTCGAACCTCCGAACTCAGGTACAAGGAATTTATATTTTAGATGCTAAACCTTCTTTCCAGTCATCACAAATTTAATATAGATCAATTAGTGCTGATAATCCTTCTGTATATTTGTGCGCATTACCTTCAATCACTCAAGCAGCGAGATACATTAGTCTACAAGATAAACAAGAGGAGTTTTGGTTCTCTGTACTTGCAGAGAATTTTCTCTTAACAACTTCCTTTGTGGCCCAAATGTAGTAAGTTCTAAACTCTATCCCCGGGAGTAGAGCGGCCGAGGCGTGAAGCTGATTACTTATTTTTGAAACGGTGGCCAAGTCTATTCTGAGTACAGCATTAATTCACTTTCCAAGTACATCATTTCTTCATTCATTTGAATTTAGGTTAATCCGTCAAAATCTATGGCACTATATCAATATTGCTGCCATTGTGTGTGTGTTGTTTGCTAATGTCTTATAATAAACCAGGTTCCCAGCCAGAATCTCAGAGATTCACTAATCAGCTATTCGTTTTCGAGGAAGGTAAAACGTATACAATTTAGTCTGCCTCTGATGTAACCTGATGTTCTAAACACAAAAAAATTATTAATCTTTTAAATACTTAGATTAATATGAATTATCTTCAAACATTCAGTCCGTACCGCGCAGTAAACACACTCCGTCTCGGTTTTAAAAAAAAGTCAGTTAATCCTGTATAAGGAAATAATCGCTGTTTGTTCTCAGATCCACACAAAACACATAAATACACTGTGTGGGCAGAACGTGGAATATGTGAATGTTAAACTGGTGGCACACACACACACACACACACATATATATATATATATATATATATATATATATATATATATATATACTGCAATTGGGTTGTTACCCGGTGGCAGTGGTTATTTTACATGTAAACAAAACAAGAAATTGGTTACTACACATGAAATTGGTTACTACAACATGAAATTGGTTATTACTATAGTGCCCATTGGGCATTAAAGTGGTCTGAATTTCTATATAAAGATCCAGTCTATACCGCGCAGTAAACAAACTCCTTCTCAGTCATAAAAACCAGTCAGTTAATGTTGTATAGGGAAATAATCGCTGATTGTTCTGAGATCCACACAAAAAACATAAATACACTGTGTGGCCCGAACGAAGAATTTGTGAATGTTTAACCTGGTGGAACATATAGTGCCCACTGGTCAATAAAGTGGTCTGAATTTTTATATAAAGATGCAGTCCGTACCGCGCAGTAAATACACTCCGTCTCGGTTATAAAAACCAGTCAGTTAATGTTGTATAGCGAAATAATCACTGTTTGTTCTGAGATCCACACAAAACACATAAATACACTGTGTGGGCAGAACGTAGAATTGTTGAATGTTAAACTGGTGGTACATATAGTGCCCACTGGTCAATAAAGTGGTCTGAATTTTTATATAAAGATGCAGTCCGTACCGCGCAGTAAATACACTCCGTCTCGGTTATAAAAACCAGTCAGTTAATGTTGTATAGGGAAATAATCGCTGTTTGTTCTGAGATCCACACAAAACACATAAATACACTGTGTGGGCAGAACGTGGATATTTTTAATACTGACAGAAAGTGCGTAAACTAAAGACATTTCTATGCACATTTATGTTACTATATCCCTGAATTCTAGAATGCGACATTTCTATCCACATTTGTGGAAATATCTCGCTGAATTCTTTTTGATTGGGGTAATTCCATGCACATTTATGGTAATATCTCGCTGAATTCTTCTTAGAATGGGACTTTTCTATATATATATTTATAATAATATCTCGCCGATTTCTTCTTAGAATGGGACATTTCTATGCACATTTAAGGTAATATCTCGCTGAATTCTTCTTACAATGCGAAATTTCTATGGACATCTATGATAATATCTCGCTGAATTCTTCTTAGAATGGGACAATTCTATGTACATTTATGATAATATCTCGCTGAATTCTTATTAGAATAAAACATTTCTATACATATTTATGAAAATATCTCGCTGATGTTTCCTTAGAATGAGACATTTCTATGTATATTCATGATAATATCTCGCTGAATTCTCCGAAGAATGGGACACTTCTATGTACATTTGTGATAATGATTCGCTGAATTCTTATTAGAATAAGACATTTCTATGCAAATTTATGAAAATATCTAGATGAATTTTTCTTAGAATGGGAAATTTCTATGCATGTATGTGATAATATCTCGATTAATTCTTCTCCTAATGGGACATTTTTATGTACGTTTGTGATAATATCTCGCTGAATTCTTAATAGAATAAGACATTTCTATGCACATTTATGAAAATATATCGCTGAATTCCACTTAGAATGGGACACTTCTATGTATATTTATGATAATATCTCGCTCAATTCTTCTTAGAATGGGACATTTCTATGTACATTTATGATAATATCGCGCTGCATTCTTATTAGAATAAGACATTTCTATGCACATTTATGAAAATATCTCGCAGAATTTTTCTTAGAATGTGACATTTCCATGTATATTTCTGATAATATCTCTCTGCATTCTTCTTAGAATGGGACATTTCTATGCACATTTATGGTAATATCTTGCTGAATTCTTCTTAGAATAGGACATTTCTATGCACAATTATGGTAATATGTCGCTGAATTCTTCTTAGAATACGATAATTCTATGCACATTTATGGTAATATCTCGCTGAATTCTTCTTAGAATTGGACATTTCTATGTATATTTATGTTAATATCTCGCTGAATTCTTCTTTTAATGGGACATTTCTATGCACATTTATGGTAATATCACACTGAATTCTTCTTAGAAAGGGACAATTAATTTTACATATATGGTTATATCTCGCTGAATTCTTCTTAGAATTGGACATTGCTATGTATATATATGTTAATATCTCGCTGAATTCATCTTTCAATGGGACAATTCTATGCACTTTTATGAAAAAATGTCGCTGAATTTTTCTAAGAATGGGACATTTCTATGCACATTTGTGGTAATATATCGCTGAATTCTTCTAAGAATGGGACTTTTCTATGCACGTTTATGATAAAATGTAGGTGAATTCTTCCAAGAATGGGACATTTCTATGCACATTTATCGTAATATCTCGCTGAATTCTTCTTAAAATGGGTAGTTTCTCTGCATGTTTATGGTAAAATGTCGCTGAATTCTTCTAAGAATGGCACATTTCTACGCACATTTATGGTAATATATCGCTGCATTCGTCTTAGAATGGGACATTTCCATGTATATTTAGGAGAGTATCTAGCATAATTCTTCTCAGAATGGGACATTTATATGCACAGTTATGATAATATCTCGCTGAATTCTTCTTAGAAAGGTATATTCTTATGCCAATTTATGGTAATGTATTTCTGAATTCTTCTCAGAATATGATATTTCTATACAGATTTATGATAATAACTTGCTGAATTCTCCTTAGAAAATGATAGTCTATTAACACTTATGATATTTTCTCATTCAATTCTTCTCAGAATGGCACATTTCTATGCAGATTGAAGGTAATTTCTCGCTGAATTCTTCTTAGAAAGGGGAATTTTCTTTACACATATGGGATTAACTCGCTGATTTCTCCTTAGAATGGGACACTTCTGTGCACATTTATGGTAATATCTCGCTGAAGTTTTAGAATGCGACATTTCTATGTATATGTACGTTAATAACTCGCTGAATCCTTCTTGAAATTGGACAATTCTATGGACGTTTATGATAAAATGTCGCTGAATTTTTCTAAGAATGGGATATTTCTATGCACATTTATGGTAATATCTCGCTGAATTTTTCTTAGAATGGAACATTGCTATGTATATTTATATAAATATCTCGCTGAGTTATTTTTTGAATGGCACAGTTCTATGTATATTTATGGTAATATCACGCTTTATTCGTCTTAGAATTGGAAATTTCTATGCATATATACGGTAATATCTCGCTGAATTCTTCTCAGAATGGGACATTTCTTTGCACTTTTATGATAATATCTCGCTGAATTCTTATTAGAACGGGATATTAGTATGCACATTTATGGTAATATCTCGCAAAAGTCTTCTTAAAATGCGACATTTCTATCTAAATGTATATTAATATCTCGCTGAATCCTTCTTGCAATTCGACAATTCTATGCCCGTTTATGATAAAATGTCGCTGAATTTTTCTTAGATTGGGACATGTCTATGCACTTTTATGGTAATATCTCGCTGAATTCTTCTTAGAATGCGACATTTCTATGTATATTTATGTTAATATCTCGCTGAATTCTTTTTTCAATGGGGCTGTTCTATGTATATTTTTGGTAACATCACGCTGAATTCTTCTTAGAATGGGACATTTCTATGCACATTTATGGTAATATCTCGCTGAAATCTTCTTAGAATGGGACATTTCTATGCACGTTTTTTATAAACTCTCGCTGATTTCTTCTATAAATGGAACATTTCTACGCATATTTGTGGTAATATATCGCTGCATTCTTGTTAGAATGGGACTTTTCCATGTACATTTATGCAAATATATAGCAGATTTCTACTTAGAATGGGACATTTCTATGCACAATTATGAAAATGTCTCGCTGAATTCTTCTTAGAAAGGGACATTTCTATGCCCATTTTTGGTAATATCCTGCTGAATTCTTCTCAGAATGGGATATTTCTGTACAGATTTATGAAAAAAACCAGCTGAATTCTGCTTAGAAGGGATAATTCTATTACTATTTATGGTAATATCTCGCTGAATTCTTCTTAGAATGGGACATTTCTATGCATATTTATGGTAATATCTCGCTGATTTCATCTTAGTATGGGACACTTCTATGACTTTTATGGTTATATCTCGCTGAATTCCTCTTAGAATGGGACTTTTCTATGTATATGTATGCTAATATCTCGCTGAAATCTTCTTACAATGGGACAATTCTATGCACGTTTATGATATAATATCGCAGCATTTTTCTAAGAGTGGGACATTTCTATGCACATTTATGGTAATATCTCTCTGAATTCTTCTTAGAATGGGACATTTCTATGCACGTTTCTGATAAATTGTCGCTGAATTCTTCCAAGAATGGGACATTTCTACGCATATTTGTGGTAATATATCTCTGTATTCGTCTTAGAATGGGACATTTCCATGTACATTTATGAAAATATCTAGCAGAATTCTTCTTAGAATGGGATATTTCTATGCACAAATATGAAAATTTCTCTCTGAATTCTACCTAGAAAGGGATATTCCTATACCCATTTATGGTAATAACTTCTTGAAGTCCTCCCAGAATGGGATAATTCTATACAGATTTATGATAATAAATCGCTGAATCCTCCTTAGAAAAGGATAGTTTATTTAAACTTATGATATTATCTCAATCAATTCTTCTCAGAATGGCACATTTCTATGCAGATTGATGGTAATATCTCGTTGAATATTTCCTAGAATGCAACATTTCCATGCACATTTGTGGTAATATCTCGCTGAGTTCTTATTAATATTGGGAATTTCTATTTACACTTATGGGATTACGTCGCTGAATTCTTCTTAGAATGGGACATTTCTATGCACATTTATGGTAATATCTCGCTGAAGTCTTCTTAGAATGCGACATTTTTATGTATGTGTATGTTAATATCTCGTGAATCCTTCTTGCAATTGGACAATCCTTTGCAAGTTTAGATAATATGTCGCTGAATTCCTCAAAGAATGGGACATTTCTCTTCACATTTATGGTAATATCTCGCTGAATTCCTCTTAGAATGGGACATTTCCATGTGTACTTATGTTAAAAGCTCTCTGAATTCTTTTTTGAATGGGACAGTTCTATATACATTTATGGTAACATCACGCTGAATTCTTCTTAGAATGGGACATTTCTATGCACATTTATGTTAATATCTCGCTGAATTCATCTTAGAATGGGACATTTCAATGCCCGTTTATGATAAAATGTCGCTGAATTCTTGTGAGAATGGGACATATCTACGCACATTTAGGGTAATATATCGCTGCATTCATCTTTGAATGGGACATTTCCATGTATATTTATGAAAATATCTATCAGAATTCTTCTTAGAATGGGACATTTCTGTGCACAATTATGATAATATCTCGCTGAATTCTTCTTAGAAAGGGACATTTCTATCCCCATTTATGGTAATATCTTGCTGAATTCTTCTCAGAATGGGATATTTTTATATACATTTATGATATCAACTAGCTGAATTCTCCTTAGAAAAGGATACTTCTATTAATATTTATGGTAATATCTCGCTGAATTCTTCTTAAAATTGGACATTTCTATGTAAATTTTTGATAATATGTGGCTGAAGTCTTCTTAGAATGGGCCATTTCTATGCACATTTATGGTAATAACTCGCTGAATTCATATTAGAATGGGACATTTTTATGCTCATTTTTGGTAATATCTCGCTGAATTCTTCTTAGAATGGGACATTTCTATGTATATGTATGTTAATATCTCGCTGAATTCTTCTTTCAATGGGACAACTCTATGCACGTTTATGTTAAAATGTCGCTGAATTTTTCTAAGAATGGGACATTTCTTTGCACATTTATGGTAATATATCGCTGAATTCTTCTTCGGATGGGACTTTTCTATGCACGTTTATGATAAAATATAGCTGAATTCTTCCAACAATGGGTCATTTCTATGCACATTTATCTTAATATCTCGCTGAGTTCTTCTTAAAATTGGACATTTCTATGCACGTTTATGGTAAAATTTCGCTGAATTCTTCTAAGAATGGCACATTTCTACGCACGTTTATGGTACTATATCGCTGCATTCTTCTTATAATGGGACATTTCCATGTATATTTATGAAAATGTCTAGCAGAATTCTTCTTAGAATGGGACATTTCTATCCACAATTATGAAATTATCTCGCCGAATTCTTCTTAGAAAAGGATATTTCTATGCCCATTTATGGTAATATCTTGCTGAATTCTTCTCAGAATTTGATATATCTCTATAGATTTATGATAATATCTCGTTGAATTCTCCTTAGAAATGGATAGTCTATTAACATTTATTATATTATCTCACTCATTTCTTCTCAGAATGGGACATTGCTATGCAGATTGATGGTTATATCTCGCTGAATGTTTCCTAGAATGCCACATTTCTACGCACATTTATGGTAATATCTCGCTGAATTCTTCTTAGAATTGAACATTTCTGTATATATATGTTAATATCTCGCTGAACTCTTCTTTCAATGGGACAATTCTATGCACGTTTATGATAAAATGTCGCTGAATTTTTCTAAGCTTAGGACAATTCTATACACATTTATGGAAATATCTCGCTGAATTCTATTTAGAATGGACATTTCTATGCACTTTTATGATAAAATGTAGCTGAATTCATCTAAGAATGGGACATTTCTACGCACTTGAATTAAAATATTACCAACAAATTGCACCAATATGTGATTCTAAAATGTTATTTACACATTAAAACACGTCACTTTTTAAAAATACTTCGTACAACTCCTACATGTTTCAGTCTGTCAAGACCATCTTCAGGGAGTTTTGTTTTGCCTTATTTTGAAGTTGCTAATGCTTCTATGCTATATATATATATATATATGGTACTGCAGCAGCATGTCTGTAATCAATATACCGTCTAACATTAATATATCGGGAGTATTGTATTCAACCCCGTCGTTAATGCAACAAATTTTTATCAGGGTATGACAAATTCCACTATGGTTACTTACGTGTAGCTGTGTAGGTTGTGCCTGTGCTCCTTTGCTGGTTTGCGTCCTGTACTGATTGTGTCGGTTCCTTTTCGTGGTTGTGTGCGTGGCCCTGTTTCCTGTATGCAGTCGTAGAGGGGGTTGTGTTCGTAGGGTAGTTGCTCCGTGATCAACATACCCTTGCGGTGAAAGTTCGGAATGAACATGGACTCCCAGCAGTTCATACGCATACCCTTTGGGCATGTCTTCATTAATTGTAATGTCTCATTTTGCGGTCCAAATTCGTGTCTGTTTTGCAGGATGTGTGTGGCGTAGGCTGACTGCGGATTATTGGTTCTAATGTATCTGATATGTTCTATATATCTTACGCTTATTGCTCTCCCAGTTTGTCCTACATACGCCTTGTTGCATGTATTGCACTTTATTTTGTAAATGCTGCTGGGGTCTTGGTTAGTGCATCCTTCCAAGAACAGTTGTTTAAAAATGGTATTTGTGGTTCTGAATGCTATTCCTATATTCGATTTCTTAAATATATTCGTGATCATTCTTACGGCTGGACTAAAGTGTGTGAAGGCTACCCATTTTTGGGGGCTTGTGGGCTGTTCTGTCTTTCTTGCTTTAGTGATCAGTTGTGTTTTTGGCTTTGTAATTTTGTCTTCTGGGAATCCGTTGCTTTTTGCCATGTTGAGCATTTCTGCCCATTCTTTGTTTTTTCCTTCTTTTGTTAAGGGTAAAGTTAGTAATCTGTTTATATAATACCTAAAGCCTGCCATTTTTTGCTGTATTGGTTGGTTGGACGTGTAGTGGATCGTAGTGTCTGTGCTGGTTTCTTTTCTGTATATCCCAGTTCCCAGTTTGTTCTCTTTCCTATCTATGGTCATGTCTAGAAAATTTATACTGTTCTTATGTTCTGTGGTTAGTTTAAAGGACAAGTTTTTATCTATGTGGTTGATGCCCTGTAAGATTTGTTCCT
>Ga0131853_10026998_pt1 | contig 10317 bp, 4 predicted proteins | sample TergutLab28metaG_FD_92764 | JGI IMG/M metagenome (GOLD analysis project Ga0131853, IMG submission 92764) | Labiotermes labralis P1 segment gut microbial communities from Petit-Saut dam, French Guiana - Lab288 P1 (version 2) (version 2) | ecosystem: Host-associated > Arthropoda: Insects >... | reverse complement strand
TTTTTATTTTTTGTTGTGTGGGGGGGGGGGGGGGGGTTCCAAGACTATCAGGAACAGGCTTTTTTATACAAATTGTGTAATATAAATAATAAGTATAACACACAGATATCCCAGCAGTACAATATTAAATATACTCTGATTGTAGAATATTTTCCTGCAGTAAGTGTTCTGTTCTTGTTTACATGAGGCATTCTGAATTAGAAATGAGATGGGCAGTGTACATATAACATATAGCATTGTGACACATTCACATAACCATTGGTAGTTACACTATTTTCAACAATATAAGAATATTGAGTGTTGCACAATAATGCTTTCATGACAAATTCAGTCACCAGCAACAATAAAATATAAGGTACCCAATATTTTTGTCTGATTTTAAGCAAATTTGATTTCCCCCCCCCCAACAGATTATCATAGAAGTCCCCAATACAAAATTTCACAATGAACTATCCAGTGGGATACATGCTAATACCTAAAAAATAAAGCCTGAACTTTTGATACTACACAGATATGTTTTATGCCCATAAAGTGAAATCATGTAAGTCATAGTTTAAGAGAACCCTAATGATTACATAGTAATGCTGTTGCTTTCATGTATGTCATATTTCTGCCATCTCCTTGTGTATCTGATCCTTTTTATTAAAACAGGAATTAATACAAAAATACAGAAGTTAACACTTCTCACAGTGCAAACATATTACAGTATATCCGAAATTCAGTACAAATCACGGTCGTATTTCTAAATTTGGTATTATATTTCACTGTGGTTTCAGTTTCTGGCTCTTCTGCAACCTTTAGTAAGTGTATCTTTATTTGGCAACAGACCATGATGAAGAAACTGGTCTTGTAACATAAAAATTGTTGAACATAGTCCAGTACTTAACTGCACTATATAACTTTTTTTTCTCCTAATATATGAAAATATGGTATGATGGTAGTGCAAATTTCATGTTTGAATTGTTGATAAATATGGCCTTAAAATTGGGGTTTGAAATAATTCATGAGGTCCTAGCATATTCAACCCACCCTTCAGGTAGATATTTGATTTCCTTCTTCCATTTGTCTGCTATATCACATTACCACTCACAAGGTAGAAAATTCTTTCAATTCACATTTAATACAGCAAGCATGCACTTGATCAGAGATTATAAAATCCCTCATGTCACAAGGTGCAACCTGTACAGTTGGCAGCAGTGAAGCATATGGGATGCATTATGTACAGAAATTAGGAGCACTGCTACTGGTGCATGGTGTGGGATCTCTGTAGCTCTGCACCAGCTGAATGGCGAGTAGTAGCATGTGCCATCATGGACTCAACACGACTAGCCGTCTCACGCAGTGCATCTGACAGTTCTGGGAGGTCTGGCAGGTCTAGCGTGATGTGTGCAGACAGACGCTTGTACACAGAACCAGACTCCTTCTTGTTCCTGTGGGCACAAATGTCTGTAAAGCACGCATTTCCAACTGGCTGATCAGTGAACTCAATGGATGCCTCGATGGTTGGCAGGTACATGGGCTGAACTGCTCATAAAGTGACTCATCAGTGCATTAATCGATTCACAAGCTAAGTAATAATTATTTTTCGACCATACAAATTCTTTAGTATTGAACAAGATAAAGGTAATTCTGATAGTGGATTTCAGATGTTAAATTCTAGTTTCATCTGTCAGTTTATATTAAAAAAAATAATTCACAAAAAGTAACTGTTAGCGTGCAAGTAGTACAGTGCCATTTTAAATGTTTGCATGATTTTTGAGGTGTAGTGTCCTCTTTCTAATATGTGTTTGTGATTTACATTCTCATATACATGGGAACTAGTGATGGACTGATTAACAGTGAGGAAACCATACAGGTTTAGATATCTACTGGTAGATTTTCTATTGTCTGTTGACGCTGTAGTTTTATTAACTTTCCCACAGTTGTGTGCCCATGTGACAAGTAAAACAGAGTAGCATGTTTTTGTGATTATGAATCTTTTTGCTTCTGTATGTACCAACATCTGAACTGTCAAGGAATAACATCAAATTTCAAGAGCATTTAGGTTTTTATATTTCAATTTGAAACTTCTTCTTTACAGTGCGCTTTGTATTCTTAATATTCAGTGAAAATTTCAAGAAACAACTTACAAATTGAAAAGAGTAACATTCTTTGTTCACATTGCTGTAATACAGAATATCCATTGGGAATTTCTGCAGTCGCAAAATAATCGCATGGAACCATGAGGGGTTCTTAGTCCTTGGGCGCTGGAATTAAGTGCCAAGTGTACTGTGCAAAATACATGGGATTCAAATGGTTGCCTATAACTTTACCTGCTTTTGGCTAATGACTTTATGTGACGTTCAGTTTTCTCACCATCACATTGTACATAGACTTAAGTTGTCTTCTGGCACCAAAGGGTTAACAAATTAACTGCCTGCCTCACCACTAGCACAGCCAGAAACCTCATCACAGTATTGCTACAGCACAATGATCCATCCTCATCTTGTCATATTTACATTCACCTGCCAGGTTTATACCATACTCCTCTAATACCCATTATAATATTAACATTCCATAAATTTCTTGGTCTTCCAAGTTGCTACTTCACAACAGGTTTCCCTTTCAAATTTCTGTGTTCATCTCTCTTGTTTAAATCCACATCCAGTCCACCATAATTTCTTTAATTCACATCCCCTTACCAATAATGGATGTGCTGTGTTACATATTAGGTTCCTCATTATGCACTCTCTGTTGTTACCACAATATTTCATGTTCCCTGTGTCTCAGTATTTCCTTGACAATTCATATACAATGTTCATACAGTTGTGACGGCAATATGGTGCACGAGAGACCGTGAAGCTGATGGTAATTTAGTGAATTCATGTATTACCTGTTACACAGTACTGTTACTACAGGTTGCACTTCCCTAATCCAGAATTGTGACCTGGCACCCCCTGTGGTCTGGCACATTTTAATGAAAACCATAAAAAAACTGATGGTGGTGGATCAAGTCATGCTTGTGTGTTGGTTTATGTTAAAATGTTTTTCTTAATTTTTTTCATCAAAGTTGCATGTTTACATTTCATAAATCTTGGTCCTGCACAGTATGTTGTGGGGTGAGTGAGTCTAGATTTAGCTGTCCTGGTGCAAAGTGGTTGTAGATTTCACTGTTTACCATGTTTCAGTGTGTTAAAATTGTGTACAACACTTACTTACTTACTTACTCCATGGAACATAGTCCTCCTGAGAAGCTAACCCATATTCAGCTAGTCAAGAAATTCCCCGCATTTTATGGAACCTGAAGGTTCATTACCACATTAGCAAGTGCCCGCCACCTGTCCCTATCCTGAACCAGCTCAATCTAGTCCATCCCCCCACATCCCATTGCCTCAAGATCCATCTTAATATTATCCTCCCATCTATGCCTGCATCTTCCAAGTGGTCTCTTCCCCTCAGATTTCCCCACCAAAACCCTGTATATGCCTCTCCTTTCCCCCCATACCTCATATGTGCTCCGCCCACTTCATTCTTCTCGATTTAATCACCTGAACAATACTGGGTGAGGAGTACAGATCATAAAGCTCCTCATTATGTAGTTTTCTCCACTCCTCTGTTACCTTGTCCCTCTTATGCCCAACTATCCTCCTCGGCCTACATTCCTCCTCCATTTGATTGACCAAGCTTCACACCCATACAAAACACAAGCAAAATTATAGTTTTGTATATCTTAATCTTTAAATTTTTGGATAGCAAACTGGAAGACAAAAGATTCTGCACCAAATGATAGCAAGCATTCCCTGACTTCAATCTGCTCTTAATTTCTTCCTGAATAGACTTCTGATTTGTTAATGTTGTTCCCTAATATTTGAACTGTTCCACCCTTTCAAAGGAACCATTGCCTAGGTCGTACCAAAGTATCAGTCTAGGTCCAAGGCTTTCTTTGTAAACAATTCATAACATGATACATTTTTATGATAAGGAACTGTTAGCACCTCACCCAACCCCCAAGCTGGTGGACCACCCTTTGTCGGCTGTCTGAGACTGCTTCTTCGATATATTCGCAGCTACCCTCCATATTGGAGGCCGTTTCTCCATTCTCAACCTGCGGCTACGTCATGCCATGGTGACGGACCCACTTATCACGGTTGTCTACAACACTAACACTTTATTTTATAGAGTCCTGTGTAAGGTGTTTTGATACCATAATATGCTGACCACACATGGTTCAGAAAACTCCCTGGTCCAGCACTGGCCAGGTCATGACAGTTGGATGGGGGAGGTGCAACATAAAGTTTAGTCCAGTATTCTTCAGAGATTGGTACAGATGTTCTAATATCACCATGGACCAATATCCAGTAGGCCTACTTACTAATGAAATGACCATCACATCATGAACTTAGTACATATTAACTGAAAATAGTGATGTAACACAATTTGTAGGTAACATGTTCAATCTTAAGAAAGACTGGACATCTTCCCAAGTTTAAACATATGAGACTTGTCTGTGGCTCCTATATTCTCTCCCAGACACTAAAAATTCCAGGGTTTAGTTTCACCCCCTTCTTCACCATGACCACATAGTGACTGCTTACCATACAACACTACCAACTTAACAAGCAGCAGGAAGCAGCAACTAACTGGCATCTTGCAGCATTAGTGGGGAAGCCTACACAGACAAGACATGCAACATCAATCACATGCGTGTGCCAATTCAAGTGCACTTGAATTAACACACAACAAGAACAAAGTACAATTCTAACACACCTCAAATATCAATGCATACTACACGATGGAGAAAACATCTCATCTTGAATTCTGTCCTACACTACTGTGGAAAAAGCAGTATGACTTTCCGAATATCTCAGTGCACAGCTCTGCTAACAGCCACAGTAATGGCTGACAAAATTAGACAGTATGCATAGAAATCCAAATGACACAATACAGATACTGTGACCCCATTCCACCCAGAAAAATGTGTGGTAGGGGAGAGGAGGGGATATACGCATTTACAATTGAATTGAAAATATCCTGTTCAGAAGTATCAGACAAATGTAAAACAAAAGCAGAAACATTTTTAAACAGTCAATATTGGTAAACTCAATGGTCAAAAATCCATGTCAACTACATTAATCCTTGATACAAGGATGTCTTGCTACTTTGTATTGCTACATGCAATTACATAATAATCAGAGAAGAGATATGTAGTTTATTAACCTAAAGTAAAAAGTTACAAAGTCACAGATTGAACATGAACACAGCCTCTGTTTATCTCTGAGGTGGGGAGTCCTCCCTCCAGACTGTACTGGGATTAAACTTATGACTTACCCAATGTGAAGCAGGAGTGTCAAATGTACATTTGAACAAAACAGATTCTGTGCATACAGGGGAAATTTTTATAGTGTTCACACTGGTGCCATGATTGTCCTGTTCAGTAGCTTCAAACCAGCTTCTAGCCTAGTACTCAAACTTACAGCAGCCAAAACACTCTTCTGCTGTGTTCTTACTTCTGTCAGTGCAGTTATTTGAAGTAAACTGGTTTATAAAGGTACGTCTGTAGTGTTGCAAATTCCTCCAACCCTATTTTTTTTTTAAGTGGATCTTAAACTTCAAAATGCAGTTTTGCTATAGTGTTTAGCAGAAATGGGTCTCCCATATTCAGTGTGAAATGTCCACCTATTAGAGAAAATCTTTCACGTGTCAACAACTGTATCAGTGCCCCACATTAACACCAGCATGCTACAGTATATATGACACATGCCTGCGTGCCTCCTCATACTTGATCTGCTGTCGTAGGAATACTGCATTCTTCAGAAGCTCGTGTATGTTAGCCAGGTTCTCCTCTGCCCCCTCCATTGATTTCACTGCCCTGAAAAGTAACACAATTGTGGGAGAAGGATAATTACAGGATGTTCCACAAAGAACAACTACAGCTGTCCTACTATGAGCTGACACAGAAAGTGGTTTTATGGGTTTGTGAGCATGTTAGTGCACGATTAATTGACGTGAACCAGCATACAAGACGCAAATTATATCCACCATGGTGTTTGCCAGTTCCAACAATTTTTAAAATAGTACACAGCAAGGGTGCACAAATTTTCAAAGAATTTAGTAGCCACCATAAAATTCTTGGTGCCACATGGGTGATGGAAGAGGAAGTTCCATACTGAGAACCCACGAATATCAGGCACGGCTATATAAAATTTAGTCACATGGGCGACCTGGTACCTGGATTTGAACAGCCTCGTCCACAATAATGTAGCCTGTAGTCAAAATGTACAGCTATTTCTGCACTGTTTTCTATATAATGAGGTCTACAAAAATTAATAATTAATGGTTTATACAACTGAATGATCTGTGCACATAATTTCCTTTCCTGAAGATTTCCTCATTACGATTTCAAGTTTTAACTGCATAATGGTCTTTTAGGTCATGACACTATGTAGACTTACTAGGTCGTTTTCAGTGCTTCTGTCTTAGAGTATGGAAATGAACAGGGCAGGCTGCTGTGACACACTCAAATCCACCTACCAGACTACACTGTATTATAACCCGAAAGACATAAATCTAGAAATCAAGTCGACATCTCAACTCAGAAATTTCCTATAGTGCAACGTCTTACCCAACGGCATACTCCACATCGTAGCATCGTCCCTGTAACTCATGATGCAATTTGGTAACTTCCACCCTTTTCTCCACCATGGGCGGCAGTGCCTTGCGTACATGTTCTTGCAAGCGATAAAACGCGAGAGATGGCTCATTAGCCACTATGTGCATGTTTTCTGATATCCTTTGTGTCGCTGCAAATGAAAATAAAGGTCATGCTAACACACAAAATGTGAGATAAATACATAAAGTACATGAATCATTCTATGCCAGCCATTGCTTCGTACCTTTTATAACTTTTATTTCCAATTCTGGGTCTGACGGCACCGGCACCGACATGGTCCGTGATTTTCAACACAATACGCAGTTGATTGACAATACACATCCACATACATTTACGACGACCTCAAATATTCGTGCATGTTGACTAGCACACAACCCTATTTCATTGGCCTTGAAATACACACACACCTTACACAGCCCTAGTCCATATGTTGTTCAGCTTAGACACCTACGTTATTTATTGTCGCATTACGTACGAACTGCAACAGCGCCCAATAGCTATACGTGATACCAAAACAGTTTCGTTAAATGTGAGACATGAGATTCTTTCGGCAGATGCTTTAAAGAATATTGTCATCTAGATTGTGATGCTGAGTAGTCTAGCACAAGTATAACGATTTTTCGGGGGAATCTACTATTTTCGTCATTCTGGAAAAGACTTTTGTTAAATTTGACTGTTTACATGTATTCGTTTTAATCTAATGGCGACTGTGCAACGGAACGGGAATTGCACTCTCGAAATGTGGGCGGTGCCGGAAGGGGGCGTGGGCTGAAAGGCGGACATGTGCGACATATGAGCTGACTTCAAATACGAAGGTGGTTCGGAGGTACGATGCGGAGTGGTTGTAAATAGCTGACGTGCGTGGTATGATGTCGCGTTTGTGAGTGGTGTGTGCGTTGCGTGTACTGTGTTCAATTTTCTATCATTCTTTTCAACTTCTGGCACTTCTCGAAGTGAGTATTCTGTTCCAGTGTTATTGTAAACTATATTTACGCACATAATGCTGTGATATAATGTATGACGATGTATGTTCTCTTTGGTACTTCAATGCCACCTTGCCGCATGGCACGCATGTGTCATAACCTCACATAATGTTTTGACGTTTTGCCGACCGTGAATCTCAGTATATTTATCTCAGTAATTAACCAACTTGATGCACAACATTTTTCTTTTACAATAGGTTTATTTCATGCCTCTACATGTTTTGAGCACATGTGCTCATCATCAGGAGGTCAAAATTGCATTACACAGCCTGTGGTATCATCACACCTATAGGTGGCCGTCTCGTGCACAGGAGGTCAAAATTTCATTACACAGCCTCTGGTATCATCACACCTATAGGAGTGATGATACCAGAGGCTGTGTAATGCAGTTTTGAACTCCTGATGATGAGCACATGTGCTCGAAACATGTAGAGGCATGAAATAAACTTATTGTAAAACAAAAATTTTGTGCATCAAATTGGTTAATTACTGAGATAAAAAAAAAAACTCGCATAATGTGTTTGGCGTGCTTCTAAGTTGCAAAGAAGTTACTTGTACATCATAAATTCATAGTACACTTATTAACATGAGCTGTATTATGAGAAATTGAAAGGCAGGGTAATTGTATGGTTAATGGAAGAAAATATTGGCTGTGTTGAGGACTCTGTGCACTAATGTAATGTAATGTACCGATGATTCCGTTAATGGCCCTCATTTTTCTGTTGTTCACTTATAATCACAGTTACTGTGAGTGCTAGGAACTAAGAGGACGAAACAAAGACAGACTGGCAACAAAGAAAACAGGAGCATGGCCACAGCAGTGTCTGCTGATGGTGCCCGTGTTAGAGTAGCAGGTCCATTACATGTTACACTTCTGTCGCCCATTCCCACAAATCAACTTGACTTTGTGATCTGCATCATTGTCTACTGACTTAATTACTTATAGATATGCACCCAACATGACATCCAGTCTTTTGCAAAGTCCATGGCTATGACCACAAATCAATTCAACCTATGTGGAGGAAAGAGGCAAAGCCAATAAGTGCTGTACTCCTTAATGAGAAATACATACTATTTGTGAAGGCTGTTAATGAATGTACGTCATCCTGTTCATTCATTCTTTTCTTATTAAATGACATCATGTCATACCTTGTCCCAAGATACACTAAGGACAGTTTCCTTTTCATATTTTAGGTTTCTGTGACCATGCATCGTGAGCAAATTGTGAAGTGAGAGAGAATACCAACAAGATGCAACAGTTAGATGTTTATTATCAACACTTTCTCAGCATGTTTCGGGCATCATTATGCCCATCTTCAGGAGAACAAGACGTGTGTTACTGCACGTGGTGTGCTGAGCTGGTTCTGCTGGATGTGGTTGGTAGTGCTCGCACTCTACAACGCAGCGCCCCACAACCGCTACCAACCACATCCAGCAGAACCAGCTCAGCACACCACGTGCAGTAACACACGTCTTGTTTTCCTGAAGATGGGCATAATGATGCCCGAAACATGTTGAGAAAGTGTTGATAATAAACATCTAACTGTTGCATCTTGTTGGTATTCTCTCTCACTTCACAATTTACTTTTCATATTTTCATTCCAACATATTGTATGGCATAATTTTTCTGGGGTAATTCTGCATACAGCTCTTATATTTTTAAAATTCAAAAAAGGATAATTAGAATAATTATGAATGCCAGAAATAGAGATTGTTGTCTGTTATTCAAGAGTCCAAACATTTTACCTTTAAAGTCACAATATATTTTTTTCCTTTTTATTATTTGTTGCCAAAAATAGAGATTTATGTGAATTAAATTCAGAAATTCATAATATTAACCCTAGATTTAGTTCTGACTTACATACTCCAACTGCAAACTTAACAACTTTCCATAAAGGTCCCTTTTATTTTGGAACCAAAGTCTTTAATCACCTTCCTGCTAGCATCAAAAATAATCTCATGACAAACCAATTCAGATCTGTTTTGAAAAGTTTCCTTCTTATAAATTAATTTTACTCGGAGGAATATTTTTCTTGGAATTCCAAGACAGATCTTGGCTCAGTGTAATCATTTTAAAAGTAAACATTTAAATATTCTTACATGTAATATAATTCAATACCATTTTATATTATTACTTTTAATTTGAATTCTTAACTCTTAGGTATATTTATATAAATACACATATATCTAGATGTAGTGACAAATTCTAATTGGTCTTTAAATTTTGTATTGTTACTTATTGTATTATAATGGGTGTTTAGTTTTAGTTGTAACATATAAATTGTAATCTGTAATTGACCTGTCCAGTGTTACATGTGTGACTGAATGGATGATCAAATAAACCAAACCAAACCACAAAATAAATTGCTTTTCAAACAAATTTATGTGCAGAATAGATCCATCAGAATGGCAAGAGAATACAAGCCAAAAACAAAGTGAAATTTCAGCTTTTGTTAGCATAAATTTGCTAATGGGCCAAAAGCAATTACCCAATTGACTGTTGTTTATCCGTGCATTTATGTGATGCCTGTGTCAGTAAATTCATAGTTGTGGAAATTTTGGTTGGCATCATAATTCAGGTACACCTTCATGACAATAATGTTGCACCAAAACATTGAAGATAATTTTGGCAAATTCTACATTTAGGCCATTTCTAACTAAATTAGCAGAACATGTTTAAAGAGC
>Ga0131853_10026996_pt1 | contig 10317 bp, 7 predicted proteins | sample TergutLab28metaG_FD_92764 | JGI IMG/M metagenome (GOLD analysis project Ga0131853, IMG submission 92764) | Labiotermes labralis P1 segment gut microbial communities from Petit-Saut dam, French Guiana - Lab288 P1 (version 2) (version 2) | ecosystem: Host-associated > Arthropoda: Insects >... | reverse complement strand
ACACACATACACACACACTCAGAGTATGTATTACTCATATTTTTTCCAAGACAACAGTGGTTACGCGAGCGCCCCTCATTGTTACGTACATTGCCTGGGTTGTTTGCAGTTAATAAAGTGTCAACATTGCTTGGAGGTTAAAACACAATTTTTTGTCCTTCAAAAGCGGCCGGTAGCGATTACTGACCACAATTCCTGACTGCTGATATGAAGGTAAAGGTAAATTTGTCCCTTCCCACGCCATGAGAGCATATAGCGGGAGTAGAGATATAGCTCCACTTATTCTTAAATTCGGTACTAGATGGAGGTAAGTAGTCATATTCACGGCCCAGTCGCTTTACCCCAGGTAAAGGAGTCCGGTTTTGGAGGAGCGAAAAACCTCTTGCCCCTACTTGGATTCGAACCCCGGTACGTCCAGTCCGTAACTTACTCGCTATACAGTCTACGCTACCCCGACTTCTAAAATTGCTGATGTTGATGTAACTGCATGGTATTCGGGTACTTTCTGTTGAAACATAATAGCTAATAGAAACTAACTATAATTGTTTCAGGTTTATGCAGAGGAAGCTGCATCAGAAGGCGATGATCATGACGATGACGATTGTGATGGCTATGACTATGACGAGGACTACTCGTCAGGGGAAAGGACGCCTAGCAGAGTGACACGCCACAAGAAACAGCACGTGGACAAAACCACAGAGGAGAGAGTGACACACAATCACGATAAAATGGGACACCAAGCAGAACTGTCAGCCGGATCAGTCGGTATAATACGGTTTCCTTCTCTACAGATTTAATACTGAATTAGTGACCTTGCTGAGGTCTAAGAACACATCATATGGGCCAAAGATAAACTGAGCACAGCATACCATATGACACACAGTAATATCGCTGATTGAGATTAACTAAAGACCCAACGTGACTACTCCATCTGTAATTAAGCCATTACCAATGACCTTGCTCAGACTTGTACACATTAATGTATTAAATTGCGGGATTACTGATACAGACTATTTAAAATCATCCTGCAACAGAAATCGTACTCCCTTTTTTTTAGCAAAACAATAAATAAACCACGGCAAATTACAGCCCACACAAGCACGCATGCACACATATTGTTAAAATTGTTAAAACTGTGTTTCTAACCTGCAGACAGGCACGTGTCGCGGGCATAAGTATGAAGCACAGCAAGTAGTACGTCCTTAGTACCGTCGGACCAGCACCTTCAAAATACATGGGAATAGGTTTCCAGCGCCCGAACTTGTCGGTGTATCTTAACCATCTTGGGGCAGGTCCCGCAAATTGAGGTCCGAAACCAACAGATACGCTGCTTGAAGTAGTTTCTTATGCTAAATATTTTTCACTTTTCGAAGATTAAACCCCCTTGCCTCAGATTCAGAATTCTTTCTGTAACGTTCAGTTGTTTATCCGGTACAGTAAAACTGGTGACATCTGGTGGCAGAGATGCGCTAAAGCGGAAGTAAGCCTGTTAGCCAAGAACACGTCACGGCTAACTTTCCTTTCCTGCATGTTGTGGTTACATCCGCCAGGATAGACCGGCAGGGTTGTAGGATGCGTCGAACAGCGCAGTGTCCCAACTCACGTACGCAGAACACAACAAAGAAAGACACTAAAATCCACAGGTGCACACCCGAGGCACGATGATATGAAATGCTTTAATTGATTTACCATTCAGCCGAAATCAGCCACTGAAATCGGCTGATGACTAATGTATTGGAATTTTTAAAAATAAAATAAATACCACAGGCAGTATTACATGGACGTAAAAAAAGAAAGAAGATTAGATCTTTCTGTATGCCTCTCAATTTGGTGAGTGAGTCAAGGAACCTAGAACTAAAAATTATGGGTGCGCGCCTAAATGTCAATGCCTCAGATGAGATTCTATTAGACCTTGGTACCAAAACTATTTTTGATGAGCTGTTACCATATCTAGCCAGCCAACAATGTAATATTTGAAGCCCATTTCTACTTCAAATCTTCTCCATTCGACGTGACTTGGTTCCATCAGCCTACATAAAGTACTCCCTTCGTATACGTCTTAACGTTCAATCCGTGCTGCTTTCTTTGGTATTGCAAGTGACCATTTTCCAAGAGATTTAACCACAAACTTTCTGTATTTATTTCTTCTCCTTGCCATTCTCGTGACACCCTCAGCCTATCATAGCCTATTGAATATCCGTACCGTAACTCTCAGTAGCTTATGCCTGTCTCTCCCATCTGGCCTCTTACCATGAACTTCTTTTTCTGTAAAGTTTTGTGACCATTTCCTATGTCCATGCATTTTGCACTCCTTGGCTTATCTCCGTCAGACAAAGGCTTCCATATCACATAGAAGGATAACATTAAAATGAATAAGATAAATAATATGTTCATTGGCGTATCAGTCTCGCTGATTTAATCACAGGTCCGCCGAGAGCGGGTTCGGGCCCCATCAAAGGAGCATCGACAAAGGGAAAAGTAAGGAAACAAACAGAGGGCGTCGTATGCCTGATGGCCGCTGGCCGCAAGTGCCGTCAACAAGATAGATCACTCCCTAATTAAACCCGAGACTGATGAGAAGGACAAAATCATATACAACATAGTGGGGCCCCGTTCCGGACTGCCGGGCCCCGGAAATTTGTACCAGCTTCCTCCCCTCTCTTTGGCAATGTATTCAGCCTAGCATTAATTGGTAAAAAGTACTAAGAAAACTTACAACATTTCTGTTATTCCCAACTAAAATACCGCTCGTGTCTTTTTTTTTTCAATTTTATTCTCAATCTTAGTTCTTTGCCACAAAGTGATGGACAGTGTTTGCTTCCATTTAAAGCTGCACACCTATATGACTTTATACAGTGTCAAACAGAAGACGAGATAAACGTGTCAGTTCTGTGGATGTGAAACATAGTCTCTTGCTTTGAGCAAAGTATATAAATACAGTGTATACCTTTGAAAACAAAGTCGCTGGAAAAAGGTATACCTAAGAAGGGACAATTACAACATTGGGCATTATATTAACGAGAAATTTCGTGATTTTTGTAGGTCACCTGTTATTGGTGTAGAGGTCAGGTCATGCCCCACTGCCACCACGTGTGACAGTCGTAACGGAATTGTATTCTGTCACTTTCTCGCGGCGACATGAGCGAAACCGCAGCTTTTGAGATTTCACGATGAGTGGCAAATCTACCCGCTTAACGGTCTGGCAGATACGTGTTTGTGAGTCTGGATAGCAGAGTCGTTACAGTAATTAGGTGATGAGCTGGGCGTTCAAGGAATTGCGGTTCTATTAGTGGCTGGGACAAGAGATCTTTCATTTCAAAAGCGTCCGGACAGGCGATATTGCCCACCCAGCCTTCTATTCAGTGCGTACTGGGAGCTCTTTCTCCGAGGAAATAGCGGCTGGGTCTTGAGGCTGAACCCTCACATCCATAAATCCCGAAGTTGATGAGTGGAGCTGTACCTTCATTCTTCCATATGCCTTCATGTCGTACTTGGAGCCTTGCCATACAAAACTTTTGCTGTCCTCCGAACTGTTTGAAATGAACTCTGGTAGGCGAGGGTATGAATTTCTTAGTTTGATAACACTGGGACGTTACTGTACACTCTGTTCTGTGGAACTCTGCAGTGTTGTTGATCTTTCAGCAGAACGATCCAAGCGGGAGATCCAGTCTTCGGTGTTGCCGGTCATTTCAGAAAGTTATGGTGTAGATTACAAACACAACAACACAAATAGTGAGGGCCTGAGGCTCTATGAGTCCCTTGTGTCCAGTGGTGGCAAAAATGAGCCGAAGGACACTTCTTTAGACTGGAGCAGTACTGAGAATCCCATCAAAAACTATCACAGGTAAGTTACTGTCTTAACATTCTGAAGATGTGTTTTTAGGCGCGTTAGCAAAATTGAGAAAAGCGACTATTAGCTTCGTCATGTCCGTCCGTCCGTCCGTCCGTCCGTCCGCGTGTAAAAACTCTCCTCCCACTGGACGTATTTTCATTAAATTTGATACTTGAGGATTTTTCGAAAATCTGTTAAGAAAATTCAAGTTTCGTTAAAATCGGACAAGAATAAAGGGTATTATACATGAAGACCAATGTACATTTTTTGTCATATCCCACTCATTTCTTCTTAGAATGAGAAATGTTTCAGACAAAAGTTTAGAGAACATCAAAACACATGTTTTGTTTCCAGTAACTTCTTTTCTCTCTAAAATCATGCCGTTTGTGAGATAATGTGGAAAAATATTGTGGAGCGGGGCAGGCTACAGATGACAATATGGCGCATGAACATTGTATGCTGGATAACTAAGGCTACAAGTACACACACTCACGTTGTGTAATACTCATTGATTTTCCACTGCAACAATACTAGCATGGATGCGCCTCAATGTTAAATTACATTGCCTGTCTAGTGTGAAATTCATATTGTTCATTCTGTGCATTATTGATAACTGTTGCTGATTTTTGTTAAGTATGTTGGCTGCTCCCAAGATACTGTATATCAATATCCATCACATTTGTAAACTACTCTACAAAGAAATTTCTACATTTTAAGCATCTGACTCGTTTACATGTCAGCTGTGTACAGAAGTGACTGGTTTGGTTTCATGCTGAATTACTTTAGTTTGATTCCCTGATGATGGCCCCTTTTGAGCCGAAACATGTAGGAATATGTGTGTGATTGTAATACAAATATCCAAGGAACAAGCATGTGTATTTTGTTGGTTGACTGTCAAGTATATGTGTCCATTAATTCCAGAGCTCCAAACTACAGTCTGCCACAGCTGCTGTAAAGCATAAAGTCAGATACTGTTACACACCTAACTGCCACTGTTTCATTCATTTTCCAAATTAACAAAGACTGAAATAATATGACCTGGATTTGTATAACTGTGAAATGCAGTCTCATTCTCTGAATTTTGAATATAAATGGCAAATATTCAGAAGAAATATAGGAAGGAGAATATTTTAATTCAGAAGGATGTTTCCAAAAGGCATTTTTGATATAGAAATGTTGTGATGGAGCCACAGACTAGTGAAATGTACAAGGTAAAGCTATTTTGGAGAGGCTCTTAGGGCTTCAGCAGGTTGAGGCTCCCAAAATTTCTAGAGTCAGTACATGAAGGTGATAAGGCTGTCAGCCCTACCCTCCTGCCACCTTTACCCTCAGGAGATATCTGGGAGATAGGAATAAGTTATTGAAAAACCGCAGTAACCCCAACTGGAATAGAACCCGCGACCTTCTGGCTTGTAGTGTAGTGACTTAACCAGCTCCACCACTGCATACCTGATTAATGAAATGTGTGTACTAAAAATTTTGGGAATCCAAGGATCAAGGGCTCTAGCACTACTGACGATGACAATACTAGAAAATTGATGCATGTTTATATTAATCTAAAATCAGTGGAAGATCTAACTGAATATATCAAAGTGTAGTGTAACTGAACTGCATGAAATGGTTTGTTGTGAATTACATTGCGACTTATTTGGTTTGCAAAGAAAGAAAGAAAGAAAAAAAAAGTGATTTATTTGGGATTTATTTTATGACCCATTATGCTACATTGTGTTGTGTAGACACAGTGGACTAGTGATGATTTCCATTCATTGTCAGAGTATCATACAATTAATGAAACTTCTTGTTTCTGTTAGATACACAATATTATATCTCCAAAAATTCTGTAAAATAAAAATCTGTCATCAGGGATTGATCCCATAGAAAGTCAGGGACTCTACAGAGCACATTCTGAGAACAACCCTGTGAGTTACAATGTAACAGATTAAAGCTGGATAATGTATGTAAACAGAAACACAAACATTTATGCAGCACACACAGTATTGAAGGATGGGCTGAACATGTAGCTTAGATAAGTAAATACATGTAGAATTATGGTGGAAAATTACTACTTGGAAAAACAAGAAGATGTTAACAATGTGTTATAGACAATTTTAGGGAAATTCATCATATATGATGTTAACAAAATGAGTTTATTCAAATTCAGATCCATTAGTTGCCTTTGATATTAGCAGCATTTAAATTTATGGTTATACTTAAAGAGAATTAATCAGTCAAGTTGTACTGACAGTGATGTGTTATTCTGGGTAATGAGTAAGACATTGCTAGTCTGTGAATTGGACCAATATGCATTGCTCATAATAAATTATGTGGTGGGGACAGGAAACTCGAGGTGTAAAGTACCGCATTGCATGCAGATAAGAGAGAGAGAAAGAAAGAAAGAAAGAAAGAGAGAAAGAAAGAAAGACAGAAAGAAAGAAAGAAAGAAACCAACCCTTCTCCAGTTCACCCAGGCCTTCAACACTTCCACTCTTCCCACATTTGATAGCATATGTGATGCAATGTGCTGTGGCTGAACTAACGATTCCTTTTCGTGAGCCATGTCTGTTTAGTGTTGTCTGATTTCAATACAAAATTGTTTGTGTCCCCACCTGGTGTTGTACACAGAGACTGATGTTTAGAACACTTGGTATGAATGTCACACTAATGGAAGTTAGTCTATCATCATAATTCATAAAACTGCTCTTTCAACCCTTTCAGAACCATTTCCAACATATTCCATACATGCTGAAAATGCCATTTAGTTCTCATAGAACTTGTAGCTACTAAGATAATACTGCTCATGAAAGAGCAATTTGTCATAACCCACACCATTCTTCAAACTGATATTCCCACATTACTAAGACATTTGGGTTAAAAATGTAACTTCTGTCCAAATGCTGTGTCCACAAAAAATTGCTTCTCTTGCTTATATTTTTATAAAAACATAACATGATTAAATGTTGGTCTATTGAGGAGCTGTATGGTTTCTTCTGTCTCCTGTAAAATTGCATGTGGTGGGGTTATGACAAATTGCTGTTTCATGAGTGATATGTTATTTCCAATAGCATTAAGATATTCAGCTGTGAAAGACAAGGTAATAATATGAAGTCTAAAATGGCAGAAATGTTAGAGAGTCATTAAATTTCCTAATAGAAATTTCAGTGTGACAGTTACATGAGTGAGCACTTGTAAACTTTATTAAAATTATGTACAGAGTGAGTCCACTGTGGACACCCAAGTCACAGCAAAAGAAATATGTAGGAAGCAGTCCACAATACAGTGATGCGCCTGTGCACCGAAGGCATCGTGACTGGCCTCGGTCAACCACTACGAGTGCACCAGCACCAATCATCTCACGAGTGTCACGGGTCATGCAGACCGACCCCAGCGACTCGCTGCTGCATCAGCCGCCACCACCTGCACCACTTCCCCAGCATCCCCAAGATGATAAACTGCCTGATGGAGAGACAGTGGTCAGAGTATACCAGGTGTGTGCCAGCAGCTGTACTAGTATTTTGTTAGTTTTGAAACTTGGAGCCCCTCAGCTGCACATACCTATGAAGCTTCTGCTGTTGACATGATACAAGGAACATGAATATTCTGTGGACAAAGTGCAAGTATTTTGAATGTTAGAACAGGAGTTACATGTAAGTTACCATTGTGCTTGTAGGGATGATGAATGTCCTTCATCAGGAGCCAAGACTGAGATGCAGAACTGAACATGGAACATGAGTGTTAACCATCTGACAGCAATGTTCACTGCATGGCATGAAAACCAAAGAAGTCTTTAAGGTTAAACATTAATTACTGATCAAGTGAATGACTGGGCAGTTCTACTGATGAAGCACAAGGAACATGATATATCCAGTTGATATGGAATTAATTTATAATAATTCACCAACAAATGCACAATTTTATATATTTACACAGTTATTTTATGTTGAAAACAATGATAAGCCCTATTATATTGTGAACCCTGAGGGATCATCATCACGGAGTCTGTACGTTAATTAAATCTGCATCAGACATTAAGAAAGTAATTTATGATGTTTCTTAATGCCTTGTACAGAGATAATTGATGTACAGACTCCCAGATGATGATCCATCAGGAATTGAAACATGCAGGACTTCTCATTGTTTTTAATATAAAATAACAGTGTAAATATAGAAAATTGTGTATCTGATCTGGTGGTTATTTTAAATTAGTTATTACCAATGCATGGAATGAACAATGTAAATTTTGTTGTGGAATCCTGTTGTGATAAAACTAACAGTAAAGAAAACTGAGCAGGCTAGTTTAGTAGTACCTCTGTCCACTTGAATACACAGAGTGTATCAAGTTTAAATGTACATCAGGTTACTGGCTATCCTGATTAATGGTTGTTCTTGTCATCTCCATTCAGTCTTTCCAGTCAAATTCTGGGATATTATTTTGAAGTAGGTTCAGAATTGTTACTGAACTGTCATTCATGATGCTTTTGATGCTACATAATTTACATGAGATGCACTAGAGAAGACAAGAGGTACAGAAGTCTAAGAAACTGCTAGCAACCATAAAGCATAATCTGAATAATACGCACACAAGACAGTGTTGCTGAAAGCTAGGAATATTGTTCTTTTGGATTTTGAGAAATATATCTGTAACTGAAAACACAAACAGGGTTGTGTCACCTCAAAATAAGTGGAGTTAGTCAAGCATACACCCATTCCTTTTGGATCTTGAAAAGGGCCTGTTTTTATCCTATCTTGTATGTTTTGTATGAATGATTTTGAGAAATATATCTTATAGAAAAGTATGTATTTGAGCAGGGAACATTGCTGCGGGCAAACAGAGATGTACATAGCCACCTCATTTGCCACACAGTCACTAGTCTGCATACTGGTAACATAATTTACATGTATTACAAGCAGAATCCAACTTGCTGCAGTTTTCTTGGTAGTTAGCAGTGGAGCACTAGAGGGCAGCAGATGGTACTGTACAGTCCCAAGAGCAGGGCTGCCACACTGACATGGAAGATGAAGAAGTATATTTGGAATACTGCATAATGTTAACTACACTAAGGTGAAGAGCAGACTGACCATGTAGCAACTAGGGTGATGGAAAAGTGAAACAGGTTCAGCTTATGTGTGCAGCATCACAGTAAATTTACATGAGATTTGTTATAGTTCTGCAAGCCTGAAAGTGATCTAAATAATACATACACATACACTCACACCCCTTGTTTTTTGCCTGTTTGTTTTACACCTTTTTACTGTAACACCCTTTGACACTTTACACCACTTCTTAATTTGAACTGTCTGATTTTTTTGTTTAATACCCTTTGGCTGGCTGTGTTCTGTTATACTAACCCTTTATTTCTGATGGGAATATCATTTTTTATTTATGCCCACTTTTTCAGAAATGCAACTGCAGCATACAACAAGGGCTGGGTGGATAACAATTCAGTCCCTGCCTTACAGAAACACACCATGTTTCTATTATAGAGACCAACCAGTTAATGTTATTTACAGAAATAGCTATTGTTTATTCCAAGAATGATAAAATACTTGAGAATTGTGTTGGCAGAGTGCAGAGTTTGAACGTTAAAGCAGGTGGTACTTACAGTTAACACTGTTATAAAGGGTTAAGTAACTACTCCATTATTTTCAGTTAGCCTGCAAAGACAGAATTTTTCTGACTCTGAAGCTGTACCCCTACCTTGAAAATGGCTGCATTTCATTTAGTGCAAATACTGAGTCTTGATTTCTTCTCTGTGGGAAATAAATAGGTGGTACAGCATTAGAACTGAGGCATATGATGGTGCAGTTGGTTGAGGCACTGTGCTACAAGCTGGAAGGTTGTGGGTTCGATTCCCAATGGGGTCATTGGAATTTTTCATTGACTTAATCCGTCTGACCGCACTATGTCTCTGCAGTTGCCTCAGCCTCTAACAGAAATGAGTACAAGGAATATTTCCTGGGGGGGTAAGGAGGCCAGTGCAGAGGCCTGACAACCTTACTGCCTTCATGTGCTGTATGTCTGGAAATCCTGGAGCCTCAACCTCATGGAACCTTCAGGGATAGCTTTATCATTCATTCATTCATTTATTTTCATCCTGTAGATCCGTACCGGGTTAAGTCAACCCTTAGGATATAGAACATGTCATAGGTAATAGCTTTACAATTATTTTACATTTTAATATACACAACTATACAGGTTAAATTAAGAAACTATGTATGTCTATATTTGTCAAGTCATATTACAATATATTCTCATTACTGTGAGTGTAATACTTGATAACAGAATCATAGTAAAACTATAGAAAACCACGAGATATTAAACCTCTCACTGTTTCCTTATGACCTAGGTTTAATATATCTATGACTACATTATAATACTGAGTCCTAATGCTTAATTGTGTCTGTAATCGAGATACTCCTCCATTGAATAAAATGAGTGGGAGAAGAGAAATCTTTTTAAGGCTGGTTTGAACATCTGTATCTCTTTT
>Ga0131853_10026995_pt1 | contig 10317 bp, 10 predicted proteins | sample TergutLab28metaG_FD_92764 | JGI IMG/M metagenome (GOLD analysis project Ga0131853, IMG submission 92764) | Labiotermes labralis P1 segment gut microbial communities from Petit-Saut dam, French Guiana - Lab288 P1 (version 2) (version 2) | ecosystem: Host-associated > Arthropoda: Insects >... | reverse complement strand
TCTCGGTTATAAAAACCAATCAGTTTATGCTGTAAGTGGCACAAGTCGCTGTTTGTTCTCTGATAAATACAAAACACATAAATACAGTGTGGGCAGAGCGTACAGTTGTTGAATGTTAAACTGTTGGTTCATCACGTGACCAGTAGGCTTTAAAAGGTTGAACCTGACAATGTATCCCGTAACTGGAAGTATAATCATCAGCTTATTGTGGCGGCAGGCACATGTACTGTACTAGTAATACAGTTCAACTAACAACCAGTGTTTCAAAATCCGATGTGCCCGTAACTCCTTAATCTCAAAAGTTTTTACTTTGTCTCCTAATGCATTCATTTCAGGCCTTTCACAAAAATTAACATCTGCAGTAAATTTTCCCATCTACTGACCCCACAACTTTCCCTCTCCCATTCGCCGTTCCATTTTCTCGACTCCACAGATTTTAATAATAACATAAGTAAATTAGGTTGAAATATTCTTGATTTCTAACTTTCGCCGTGTACCGAATGTTGTATGCTTTCTTCTGGGTAATTCCCCGGCGTCTGAATTTTATATGCCGACGTTTCGGAACACACTGCCTCTTCCATATTCATAGGCAGGTAGGTATGAAGAATGACTATTCATTCTTCATACCTATGAAGATGGAATAGAGTGTCCCGAAATGTCAGCATATAAAATTCAGACGCCTGGGAAATACCCAGAAGAAAGCAAACAATTAATTTGTGTGTCAAATTGGTTGTTGATTTCCATGGAGCGTTGAAATTACATTTTGTTTCATTTTACCAATATATTATTGGCGCAATCATTTTGTCATTTCATTATTCATGCGACATTTATGCAATGGACATTAATGTAAAATTAATGTTACTGGCAATAACATAATTTTTCACTTATTTGTCGTATAAAGTAACTGACATGGAAATCAGTAATTCTGTATCAAGCAGCTCATTGCACTGGTGCAGTTCTAACAAAATTGACATTTACGTACGTTATGAAACGAAACTATAAATTACCATTTGTAATATCATACTTAAACGCAACAGCTAACACAGAAGTGTCAGTAATTAATGGTTAGTTTAGGAACGGGGATAGCGCTGACCAGTACAGTAGCTACGGTCCAGGCTGCAAATCTGAGTATTTGCATTTCGATTCAGTACAGGATCGAAAAGTTTCTGTCTTCTCCGAAACGACCAGACAGGGTTTAAGGCCCATCTAGCCTCCTATTCAATGTGTACCGGCTGCATCTTCCCTGGGGTTAATACGGCCGGGACGTGAAAGTAACCATTCACTTCTAGTGTAGAGTTTAAGAATGTATGGCGTTATAACTTTACACTCCCATACACCTTCATAGCGTGTACAGGGATTCGTTACTTTTAGTGATATCGTTCAGTGCGAAGTAATCTGCCAGTTATCGTCCTCTGCTTTCTCACAGCGCGATGTTCTTTTGGCCAGTTCACGATGCACGATCAGGTCTTATTTTAAGCACGCAGGCCCCCTTCTTTCTACCTTGATCCAAATATTTGCTACGTCTCTGGATCCACAAATTCCACTGTCCACCTACTGGATCGTAACCCGTCCCATGCAGTTTAGTTCATTCATGCTAATTACGGGAGAGATGCCACGGCGGGAGAGACACCCCATTTTTTTTATTTTTATTTTGGTGGGTTCTGGCAATCTTCTGCAGATTTCAGCAAAAGTGCTTCTTCAGTGAGTCAACAGGAGTGTTTTTAATGAACGTGGTGAATATCGGCCTTGTTTTAAATTTAAGCTCGAACTTATTTCTTGTTCTCACGAAATGCACCTTAGTTAAAGTGGTAGTAACTATGTAATGAAGACACATTAAAGGTTTCCAGTTTTCTTGAACTTGCCTTTACACCACGTTGCCTCCATGCCCTGTTTCCTCAAAGTACACTAAAATTATCCTTATTAAGTGCCACGACATAAAATTGTATGGCTTTTGCAGCTGTAGCTCAATTATTCTAAAGGTCGGAACTGTATAGAGGTGATCGGTAAGCTCTAGGTTTCGGCTGTTTTATCCCTGGGACAGAATAATATTTACACTTCGAAAAGAAGGCTGGGTGGCCCCGAGAGTCAGTCTGGACGCTTTTGAGAAGACAAAAAACATTGTCACTATCAAGTTTTGAAACATGATTGTCCACGTATCGACACATATAATAGGCCAGTTAATAGGCTAGTCTGTGTAGTGGCTGAGCTATGTCCACCACACCACTCGTTGCTGAGCACAAAATTTTGGTGTCTTATTTTGATTCCGGGAATAAGAGTCGGTGTTTTTTTAAATCACGTTTTTGAACTTATCTAATAATTAAGATGGCGTGTGTTTTATGACACCCAAGTGTCAGCTTTTAAAATATATCTTTTTTTCTTAAACTAATATCAACTTTCCACCCACTCCTAGGTTACAAGGGCATTTTGTAAATCTTTAATTGTCCCAAACAAATGTTATGCATTTCACATTCTCTGGACCGTGCATTGCGATACACTTGCTTGATATAGACCAACAAAATGCACTTTTTTTTCTTAATTTATTCAAATAATCTGTCCTCTTTATTTTAAGCTCATGGTTCCGTGCATAATAAGCCTATATTAATAAAAATCCAACCAGATGCAACAGTATGCAGGTATTTATTTACTGCAAAATCACTCTACATGTTTCGAGTGCCCACCGCACCCATCATCAGGAGTACTAAAAACTGTAACCGCAGCTACTTGGCCATTTCCCTCCAACGTGGCCAGGGCGGGACTGTCCCGACCTGGCCACGTTGGAGGGAATTAGCTGTACCGATATTATGACCTGTACCGGAAGCTGCGGATACAGTTTTTAGCACTCCTGATGATGGGTGCTGTGGGCACCCGAAACATATAGAGTGATTTTGCAGTAAATAAGTATCTGCATACTGTTGTATCTAGTTGGATTTTTATTAATATTGTCCTCTACATGTTTCGAATATAGTAACTGTTCATCTTTTATGTTTTGTTGACCTTATATCTCGATACATCTACGTAATAAAGAACCGGCCAACAGAGAGTCAACTAAAAAGCACAACACGCACCAATTGTTGTATATTCACAGTATACCTCCTGATGATGGGCTACAAATATGCCCGAAACATGTAGAGGTTGATTGACGAAATAAACTGAGGATAAATAGTGCATCAAGTTGGTTTTCATTACATAGATCATCATCATCATCATCATGTTCCTGAAGGGTTAGACGTGTTTCCTGTTCCTTGATCCTCAAGATGAAGTTGGTCCCTCCATCTCTTCCTCGGTCGTCCTATGTTCCTTCGTCCTTTCGGTTTATATTGTAGTGCTTGATTTGGTAGTCTGTCTGTGTCCATCCTCTGTACGTGTTGTAGCCACTTTTTCTGGTACTGTTTTATTTCCTTTACTATGTTCTGTGCTCCAGTTTTTTGCCTAATACATTGATTCCTTTCTTTATCTAGTTTTGTTTTTCCAAGTAAGTGTCTCAAAAATTTCATCTGTGCTGCTTCTAAACGTTGTTCCTCTCTTTTCTTCAGTACCCAAGCTTTACACAAATAATTATTCATAATCAGGAGGCAGTTACTGTATACGCAGCATGTGGTATTTACCGTGCATCTACGTTGACTAACTGCTAGCACGATCGGAGTGGAACTCTGCATATACAGTAGCTGCTTCCTGATGATGAATAGTTAATATATTCGAAACATGTAGAGGATAGATTATTGAAACAAATTAAGAAAAAATGTGCATCTTGTTGGTCTTTATTACGCAGATGTTATAAGTTTACTCTTTTTTTATTCCTCCATCCCCCCATTGCATGTTGCTTGTTTCATTCATCTCCAATCCTCAATGAATTCGCTTGGGATTGAATCCCGGCCTCTGCCGTCAGAATTCGGCAACTATCTTCCTGAGGTTTGGCAGGGCGCACTTTCTCTTCTTTTCTTGTCTGTCACACCTTCCTACTGGCGTTAGTGTCTTCGAACAAACATGTAATCTTTTGTGTGTTTATTGATTGTGCAGAATGATAGCAGAATGGTGTAGCAAGGAACTGCTTGTGGGGGTTGGGGAGGTGTATGCTGCACAGACATTGGGCTTCGCAAAGAAATGGTTACGGGTGGTAGGGATTTTAAGTTTCGATACCTCGTTTCTTTTAAAATTAGTGATGACGTAATGAGAGTGCAAGTGTGTAATGGTGCAACATGTTTCGACCTTCTTAATATGTCATTATCAGGATAAATACATTTTGTATATTTTTTATGTTTTGCTGCCCATGCATCTCAATATATTTATCTTAGTAATTAACCAACTTGATGCACAAAATTTTTGTTTTACAATAAGTCTATTTCATGCCTCTACATGTTTCGAGCACCATGTGCTTATCATCAGGAGGTCAAAATTGTATTATACAGCCTCTGGTATCATCACACCTATAGGTGGCCGTCCTGTGCACAGGTCCTCTCTCAACCTGTGCACCGGACGGCCACCTTCAGAGTGTGATTATACCAGATGCTGTGTAATACAATTTTGACCTCCTGATGATGAGCACAGTAGTGCTCGAAACATGTAGAGGCATGAAATAGACTTATTGTAAAACAAAACTTTTGTGCAAACAGTTGGTTAATTACTAAGATAAATACATTTTGTATAGTTCATACAAAAGATATATAACATGTCTTTTATTTTAGAATTCGCCTCTCAATTGTGGACAGCCGTTCTTTCCATGTTTCATTAAGAGTATGGGTTCAAAAACAGTAGTCAAAATAATAGTTAAATATAGTTCCTTTTGAAGTGGCGTCGATGGTGGGGCCCCAGTCCCTCGTCTATACGGGTACTGAATTTGGTCGTTCGTGGTGGAAGGGTGTGTTTCCACGTTCGGGCAGGGCGTGTGAGTGTGGCAGCGTTACAGACGGCTAACTAAGTGTTTGTGAGTGTAACTGACAATGCGTTCTTCGTTACATACGAGCTGATGTACATTGCGAAGGACCTTCTGGAGATCTTGTCGTTTTTTAAAAAATCTTATGACTTAAATTAAGCTTATGTAAGAGATCCATACTACAAATATAATCTGTATCTTACGCGTCGTAGTCATGTATTTTCCCTTTTTTTATATATTTTGTTGACCGTGCATCCTAATACAGGGTTATTCATAAGTCCGTGAAACATTTTAAAAATTCGTAACAAATAGACTACTCAACGGATCACGGCAGTTCTTACGCCGATAGAGAGAGAAAACATATTTCACAGAAGCTCAATGTGTCCAACTTTGGTAATACGGCACACATCTATGCGATAGTCCATCTCGTTCCACACGCGTGTCAGCATATCACGGTCGACCAGAGCCAAAGCAGCGGTGATACGGTTGCGAAAATCTGGAGATCAGCGGGGAGTGGAGGCACAAAGACAGTGTCTTTCACAAACCTCCAGAAGAAAAAGTCGCTCGGGGTGAAATCCGGGGACCGGGGTGGCCACCGCATTAACGCGTCATCTTTTTTTCCTGTGCGTCCTATCCACCTTTGTGGCAAGTTTCGATTGAGATACCCTCGCACGTCTTTGTAGTTAGCCGGAGAGCCGTCTTGTTGAAAGATATAATCGTTACTGTCTTCATTCAACTGTGGCATCTGCCAGGTTTTCTAACATGTTTCACGGACTAATGAATAACCCTGTATAACGATAATCTTTTTTTTTACCAACTTGTTGCACAAATTCTTTATTTTAATACATTTATTACAATCGTCACTTCCTTTAGGAGAGTGACGATACCAGATACAATTTCCTCCTGAAGATGAGCATAATAGGGCTCGAAACATGTAGAGAAACGTAATAAATGTATGCAAATAAATAATTTATGTATCAATTTGGTAAAAAAAGAGACTATCATGTTTTTGGCTGTTGACTTACGGCTGTTTACTTCATTTTAGGGGCGGTAGCAACATCGCAATAAGCGCTTTTCTTTGGCCTGCCATTTTTGTCCATCCGTCTGTCTTGACATGTATAATCTTGGCTTCCACCGAACGAGTTTTCGTGAAATCTTATAGTGCAGAATTTTATTCAGATCCGTCAAGGAAATTAAAAGTTACTCAAATCAAACACCGATATCCAGGTATGTTACAGTGGAGAACAAATTCAGCCCGGACGAGGATTTAACGTCCAGCATGTTGCAGTAATACCGTAGAAACTGCTTTTCGGCTTTCCAAGGGAGCAAATCATGCCTGCGACCCCTTTTATGCAGATGACTTTTCGTTCCCCGTGGCAGCATGGCTTATATTTCGTCGTCGTCTCCCCCACCCCCGACCCCAACCATAGTACTGCAATCACGGCGAGTGGATCTGAGACACATTGTATCTTTATCTTTATCCTCTTTGGAAACAACAGCCGGCAGACTCGTGAGTTCTAAAGTCATTAAATCATCGCCTGCAGACATTTCTAGATTTATGGCACCGAACTTTGATTTGCAAAGTGCAGGAAGTAATTTTATACCGTGACGTAAGTTCCTTAAAAAAAGTTGTTATTAAACTATATATATTATCAATTATTATAGATAAACTTAACCATTTAAAGACGAAGCCCAGACCGCTTTATTTAAAGCCCCAGTCCGTACCGCGCTGTAAACACTTTTCATCTCGGTATAAAAACCAATCAGTTTATGCTGTAAGTGGCACAAGTCGCTGTTTGTTCTCAGATAAATACAAAACACATAAATACAGAGTGGGCAGAGCATACAGTTGTTGAATGTTAAACTTGCGGTGCATCATGTGACCAGTAGGTTTTAAAAGGTTAATGCCGTATCTTGTGTTGATCGCCTTTAAGCGAATTGGTTTATCTTCATTATCCTTTAAAGCGATCCCATTACAGTCCTGGACAGGCCCTGAGGTTTCCAGAAGGTTGGGGCTCCCAGATTTCAAGACAATCGGCACATGAAGGTTGAAAGCTTAGCCCTACGCACCGGCCGCCTCTACTCCCCCAGGAAATATTCCTGATACTCACTTCTGTCAGAGGCTGAGTCTACCCCAGAGCCATGGTACGGCCGGAAGGATTATGTAAATGAAAAATTCCAGTGACATCATGGGGAATCTAACCCGCGACCTTCCAGATTGTAGCGCAGTGCCTCAAACAACTGCGCCACCGCATATCCCTTCATTAAACTTTACACTGACATTTTTCAATTATAAAACATCCGATATTTTAAGTAATTCTATCCTGATATTAACATTACCAAAATTGTGGCCATGCGGTCCTGTATGGTCTAGGACCCAGAACCTGATTACATTATAGCAGTGGCGTACCCAGGAATTTTGTTCGGGGGGATTGGGTCAACAAATTCAGTTGAGGACAGAGGACAGAGAACTGGGGTCTGGGGGCGGTAGCCCCCTACCCCTTAGTCAAGGGTTCTGGAAGCAGCTGTAATTTGGTACAAGAAATTTCATTTCATATAGTAAAGGTTTCTTAATTTTTGGTACTTTAAGAGTATTTATGATGACAACCAATTTATTTATTATTGCTAATGTAAAACAATTGCGAACCTAGATAGTTTTAGAATTTTACTGCATATTTTTCCGAAAATCTTGGAGTGTTGCCGTCCTAAATTCATCAATTTTTAACAGTTCTCACAATGGGGTTGAGTTTGGCACGATTTTGGAGGGCCATTGGAATTTCGGGGGGGTTGAACACCCCAAACCTCCCCCCCCCACTCGGTATGCCACTGCATGATAGGGATTTTAACCGTTTATGAGGCGCCTTCGTATACTCGCGAAAAGTGCTTGTTAGTTTCGTCATGTCGCTCCGCATGTATCAGCTCGGCTCCCACTGGACGGATTTTCACTAAATTTTCATTAAAATCTGTCGAGAAAATCTATATTTCGTTAAAATCGGACAAAAATATCGGACACTATACATGAAGACCTAAGAATGTCTTATTGTTGCCGGCGATATTCAGTCGCTATACAGGGATGCTGATAAGTCCTTAGCCCGACCAGGAAGGAAACAAGCTAATGTTTCAGTCAGAATGGCGTGAATTTCCTTCGGCGCCTTGCCTTGCAGAAAAAAAAAAACTTTATGACAGCTCGCGTCTCGATGTTGTTGAAATCGCGCGCGTCCCTGACATTCTTCCGAGCTTGTTTCGTTCCTGGTCAGGCTAAGGACTTATCAGCACCCCGGTAAAACGCTCTCTTCCAATGAAATTGTATCAGGCTGTGTGTATAGTCGAGGAGGTATAAACGTTACGCGAACGCCGCACAGTGCTGGAATATACACACATTGCCTACCTTGTTAGCCTCACGTTTGGTACAACTAATGCAACACGTCCGCCACATCGCCACGTCTGCTTTTAACATCCAAATTGACTGCAGTGATTAATGGAATATTTGAGCCATAATTGAGAAATTGCAAACACAGACAGATCATTGTGTCTCTCTACACGTTCTGCGTGACGAAGTATTTGCATGTCAACAATTATAAACCTGGTGACTGTGCGAATGCTTGACGTCATGCCGGTCAAATTTGATTGAAGCTTTCTGTCGCGCAGAAGGGAACTTGCAGATTCAAATGAACAACGAACTACATTCGCCGTTGTCCATCTCCTGGCCAACTACTCGTTTTGGGGATGGGCAGGCGTAAGTCAAGTTTTTTTTTTAATCGAGAATGATCGTGTTTTAAACTGAACAAAAGGAACACCGTATAAAATTCCAACGGTTGCTCTTTCTTATTTTCTTGCTCTTCTTATCCTCCTCATCTCATTCTCCTTCGTCCTCGCCTCCTCCACCACCTTCACCTCACAATATGAAGAATATTGCATGTTCCATTCTTGTAAGTTTTTCCCTCCTATCCTGGCTTGTCCCATACCTCACTTCTCAGTAGATGTGTATGCAGTTCAGTAACATTTAGGGTATCCTTATATTACCCACTGTGAATTATTTTTGTATTTACTTCTGCAGATAATCCTTCATTCCAGGGTAGAATTACTGTATTCATACTTATGCGGGCTAAAGTAAATCTGCATTTTATATAAAGATACAGATCGTACCTCATAGAGAACACAGTCCATGTCCATTAGAGACCAACGGATTAAAGACGTTACGGGGAAAGACCAGATTTTTATTGTAAACAAAAGGTAAATTAGTCCCGTTACAGGCCTGGACAGGCCCAGAGGGTTCCAGTAAGTTAAGGTTCCCAGATTTCATGACAACGGCACATGAAGGTGGTAAGGTTGTCAGTCTTACGCACCGGCCGCCTTTACCCCCAGTAAATATTCCTGGTACTCATTTCTGTTACAGGCTGAGTCAACTCCAGGGACATAATGCGGCCGGAAGGATTATGTCAATGAAAAATTCCAATGACACCATTGGAAATCGAACCCGCGACCTTCCGACTTGTAGCGCAGTGCTTCAACCAAATGCGCCAACGCGTTCCTCTATTGATTGTAGAATGATATGAAATATAAATACACAGGTAAATTTCACCATAGAACAGCCATTGCTGGTACAGAAGGGGATTAGGGTTATATCTCTACTCTTTCTTTAAACTCGGTACTGGATGGGGTGCGTGGATAACGCCGCGCCCCGGCCGCTTTACCCCTTGGGAAATAGAACCGGTGCCCTCTGTACAGGAGGCTGGGTTGGCCTCGGGCCCAATATTGACGGGCACGAAACATGTGGCATCCATCGGTAGTCCATCACTGTTATTACAGCTGGTGGTAAGCAACGTGCTGCCTGAGAGGCACCAGCCTCCTTACGGTAGCAACTTGTGCTCAGGAAGCAGAAACAATCTTTCTGTGCAGAGTGATACGCAACTACAAATTCTCCTTAATAGAACGCTGGACACCAGGCTAAAGATGTTTATCGGCAAGATTTTAACTGTTTGTATAATTTTGTTTTTAAACACGTTCGTAACATTTAAATCACTAAATAGCAATTACTTGCTCCATGGTGCAGAGTCCTTCTTGAGAAGCTAACTGGTTTGCAGCTAGTTAAGAAATTCCCCGCATTTCACGGAACCCGAAGGTTCATTACCGCACTCACAAGCGTGCGCCACCTGTTTCTATCCTGGGTCAGCCCAATCCAGTCCATATACCCACATCCCACCTCCTGGAGATCCATCCTAATATTATCCAGCCATCTACGCCTAGGTCTTCCCAGTGGTCTCTTTCCCTCCGGTTTCCCCACCAAGACCCTATACACCCCCCTCTCCTCACCCATACGCGCCACATGACCGGCCTATCTCATTCTTCTCGATTTTATCACCCGCACAATATTGGGTGAGGAGTACAAATCATTTAGCTCCTCGTTGTGCAATCTCCTCCATTCCCCCGTTACCTCGTCCCTCCTA
>Ga0131853_10026992_pt1 | contig 10319 bp, 5 predicted proteins | sample TergutLab28metaG_FD_92764 | JGI IMG/M metagenome (GOLD analysis project Ga0131853, IMG submission 92764) | Labiotermes labralis P1 segment gut microbial communities from Petit-Saut dam, French Guiana - Lab288 P1 (version 2) (version 2) | ecosystem: Host-associated > Arthropoda: Insects >... | reverse complement strand
TTTTAAATTAATAAAACTAATTAAAATTTTAAAGAATACCCCCCATATTTTAAATTTTAAAATATCTAATAATTATTAAATTTATTGGCCCCCCAAATTTATACAAATTCGCAATAACCCTCAAATCTTAGAAGTTATATTTATAAATATTTGAAAATACTAATAAATAATTATTAATATTAATAATTATTAACCTCTAGCGCACCAAAACTACTCCTTCATGATAGAACCAAGCATATTCATAAGACATAAAATCTAATTATATACTCTATACCTACTTATCTTACCTAAGCAAGCTTTTTAATCACAATCTATATTAAATTATTTAGGGGTATATATTCAAAAAATAATACCCATTCCTAGAATAAGAAATAATCCGAAATAATAAACAAAATAAGAATAAAAAGCCTAATATTATACCATATATCTTTATTCTTAAATATATGTTTATATAAATATTATATAAAAACTTTAAAATTTTTCATAAAATATTTATCTAAATAACATATAAATAATTATTTTTGCCTGCAGCCCTGCTCCAACTCTTTACTAACACGATATTGCAACTATTAAAATATAATAGTTATTAAACTACGCACCAACAATGTTCCCGAACAAAAATAAAATTAAGTCGCCTTGTAAGGACGTCATTGCCGAATATAATTATATAAGGAAAATCTATATCTATAAAATTTTTATTTGCCTGCGGCGCTGCGACCTGCTCCTGGCTAACGCGGCGTTGCAGGCGCGCAGCTAATAAAAATTTATTTTAGCTGTACACCTGCTACATCGCAGCACCGCTGGACCAGAGTAAGGGGATAAATTTATGCTACAATTTCTTGATTTAACCAAATTTTTACAGTTAATGCACCATTACTATTTTTAAATGTATGTAATCTATAATCTAATGAAGTTTTTTTATTACGTTTAATAAATGAACCCATTTTAGCTGTAGAAATAGTTTGTCGTGGTCGAGCACGTTCAGTAATTAATCGCCCTGAAATTTCAATTTTTATACCTGTAATATATGAAATCATTTTATCATTATTATATCTAATTTCATGATTAGTTAAAGGAATATTTCGAAATAATCTTTTTTTAATTCGTTTAAAATTATATTTTTGAGTTAATAATCTAACATATTGAGATAAAATATGTCTATCTAAATAAGGATATGTTAATTTATTTAAATGTAATTCAACTGGTCGATTATATAATTTTGTTAAAATTAACCCTAAATTATTAATTTGATTTTCATTTATACCTATACTAATATTACCAGGAATATAATAAAATCCTGTAATAATTATTTTATCTCTTTTTGCTGTTCTAATAAATTTACTTGCTAATATTTTAATTGAAGCAAAATATCTTTCTCTAATTTCTGATAAATTTGTTTGTCTATTATTATAAGATGTTATATCTTGTTTTCTAAAAATATAACTATCTGATTTATTATTATTAATTATATAATTTTTATTATATCTTTGCATTTTTCTTTCTATTGATTATTATCCATTTGTTTAACCATTTATTATCACTTAATGTTTCCTATTACAGATATAAAGATTCGAACATTATATCTACCTTTATTTATTTGCTTTTAATAATTTTTATTATTATTATTTACATATATTAATATTATTCTTTCTATATTAATAATAATATTAATATATCTTTTTATAACCATGTCACCTTACTCATACACCCTTACAGGCCACCAGCTATTTTTAAATATAACATTTATATTTAAATATATGGTTCGGGGCCACATATTATCTCCCCCAATGGCAGAAGGGCTAGGCTCTAGGGCCTCGAAGAGCCTTGGTATACCTTAAAAATATTAAATATATTTATATTTAATATATATTACTAATACTTATCTCTAAAAACTATATCATCAGTAAATATTTTTAATAAGTATCTAATAAATATAAATAACACACATTTATTAAAAAATTATGTCATTACTAAAAAATTTTTATTAATAAGTATATTATATATTTTTATTATTACTAATAATAATCATATAATCCCTATATATCACGATTATCAAACGAATTTTGCTAAATAAACCTCAGCCACTAATAAAAATTTTTACTAATAATTATTATGTTTATAGCTTTTATAAAATCTATATATATATTTTTACCTATTTAATATATTATCAATAAAAACTTTATTATAACTAATAATTATTTTATAGTCATATAATATAATCTTTTTAACTTTAATATTTTTATAAATATAACATTTAATTATTATTATATTTAAATTTCCTTATTTCACGGAAAGAATGGGAATTGAACCCATAAGAATTATTATTCATTCAGATAGCAACTGAAGTGCCTCACCTATAGCATGTCTTTCCCCATGAAGCATTCTTAAGTTAGGAGAATAACAGGGCTCGAACCTGCGACACACTGATTAAAAGTCAGCCACTCTACCGACTGAGTTATATTCTCTAATTATTATAACCCCCTCCGATATTTTTTTTAAGAGGACTAGCTCTTCTGACGCTCATCATAGAATCTTATTTCAAATGACTCTTAACATTTTTATAATTGTACATTAAAGGAACTAATCGTTACAGACCTCTAAATTTTTAACTGAACTAAACTGACTCGAACAGTTAATTTCCTCAACCAAAATGAGGCGAGTTGCCAATTACTCTATAGTTCATTATCTATTACCGAAAACTGGAATCGAACCAATGATTTAAATTTACAAGATTTATGTTATACCATTTAACTATTCCGGCTTGGTAGATTTAATTAATATATTTATATATATTAATTAAAGAATATATAGAGAAGAGAAAAATATACAACTATATTTATTAAACAATACATAATATACATTTAATTAACGCCAACCGGATTCGAACCGGTGTTGCTTAAGTGAAGGCTAAGCGAATTAACCTATTATTCGATGGCGTCTTAATATAAAATATATAAATATAATACGCGGCACAAGGAATCGAACCCTAATATTCGGATCATGAGACCGATATGTTAACCATTACATCATACCGCATTTCCTATTCTTTTCACAAATTTTTATTTTTTAAAATTATAAAATTATTTTACAAGCAGAGAGACTCGAACTCTCACGTCTAATGACATCTTTTCTTAAGAAAGACATGGCTACCATTTCATCATGCTTGTCATATATTTTATAAATAATATAAACCAATAAATTATAGTATATATTATTACAACAATTATAATAATATAATAATATTCCATAATTATTATTATTATATTAAGTTATTACTTTTAATAATATATATATAATACTGTTAATACTTCATTTTTTTTTTTTTAGCTGCGCGCCTCCTACGTCAGATTAGTTATAAGCAATCGCAGCGGCGTAAGCTAAATAATTATTATTTATAGTTAGATATCTTAAATAATTTATTTATTATTTGTACTTCCATATTCTTAAAATATAAAAAAGACTTTTTTTATAGACTACCTCTCCCTTTCTCATTAAATGCTATAATAAATAAAATTTGTGGAATAAACTCTAAGAGATATTATAGTTTATTATTTATAATCAAATAACTACTTTAAATAATTACGATTATTTATAATTTTTATATACAATGTCTACTAATTACATAATATTTTTAAAAATTAATAACAAAAAAAAAGAAGGGGATAATTAATATATATTTATATTAATTATACACTAGAAATATTTTAAAAATTATAGAGATTATATTATAATTTTGTAATGTAAACTCGTGATGCTAATAATTGTACAAAGTAAGGTAAAATATAAGCTGACATTACATATGTTACAATAAATAAACCAACTAGAGCGAATCTAATTTGGTTTACAAAATAGAAAGGTAATAATTGTGGCATATTTTATAAATTTATTTTCGTCCTCCTTCTTAATGAACACTGTAACATAGTAAAACTTCATTACTACTTTTAATAATAAATTTTAGTACTAAAAAGTTTTTTATATATTAGTAATATTAAATTAAATAATAAATATAAAAACCTAATAACTCAAATTATTTTATATATTACATTTAATAAATTTTATTAGGGCCTCTTTTCAATTTTGAAAAAATTAAAAAGGGCCTACAAGTTATTTTTAAAGAATAAATAGGGGATTGAAAATATAAATAATATATTTTTAACAGGCGACACTGTAACTTTTCTTATTAAGTAGACTTACAGGGACGTCGTTATAATTATATTAATTTGTATTTTTTTTTTCTTCTGTAGCAATATCTGCTAATGTATTTTCAATAATACCTACAACTGGTACTAGAACTAAGAACCAACCGAAGTATAATACTGTAGCAATCATTCCTAATGTAACGAAAGGTTCTTCAGCGTGTTGTGATCCTAGATACATTAAGTAGAAGAAATCTGTTACAAATACCCAGAATGAGAATCGCATTAGAGGTCGGAATTGTGATCCTCGTACTCGACCTGTATCTAAAATAGGCATAGCTAGAAGAATTAATAATGACATTAACATTCCAATAACTCCTAATAATTTATTAGGAATTGATCGTAGAATTGCATAGTATGGTAATAGATACCATTCAGGTACAATTGAAGGAGGTGTTTGCATAGGGTTAGCTGGAATATAGTTGTCACTGTGACCCATAACATTAGGCATATAGAATACAACAATAGCAATAACTAAGAAGAATAAGAAAATTGTTACAAGATCTTTGAACATGAAGTATGGATGCATTGGAATTCGGTCAACATTTGAGCTAATTCCTAATGGGTTACCACTACCGTTAACGTGTAATGTCATAATATGTAATAATGATAATGCTGCTAAAATGAATGGTAATAAGTAATGTAATGAGAAGAATCGGTTAAGAGTCGCATTGTTTACAGAGAAACCACCCCATACAAATTCTACGAAATCACCACCAATCCAAGGAATAGCTGATAACATGTTAGTAATTACAGTAGCACCCCATAATGACATTTGTCCGTAAGGTAATACATAACCTAAGAAAGCAGTTCCCATCATAAGTACAAGAATAATTACACCAATTGACCATGGCCAAATTCGAGGTGATTTGTATGATCCGTAGTAAAGACCTCGTCCAATGTGTAGATATACGAAAATGAAGAAGAATGAAGCTCCGTTAGCATGTAAGTATCGAATTAACCATCCGTAATTTACATCTCGCATAATATGTTCTACTGAAACGAAAGCTAAATCAACGTTAGGTGTATAGTGCATAGCTAAAATAATACCTGTAACAATTTGTAATCCTAAACATGTAGCTAATAATGAACCAAAGTTCCACATATAGCTTAAGTTAGATGGTTGAGGTGAATCAACAACATAACTATTAACAATACTTAATAATTTATTTGATTTTAATAATCGCATGATAATTATTATTATTAATATAAATAAAAATTTATATTACAAATTTAAGTTATAACTTAATATATAATATTTTTATATTTTACAAGTAAAAAGATATTTTTAATTTATTAGTATTTAAATGATACCATCACATATTTTTTTATGGATAACCAGATTCGAACTGGTGTTTTCCGAGTGGAAATCGGAAGTAATAACCGCTATACGATATCCATTATAATAATCTTATTATATAATTTTATACTTTATATAACCATAAAAATTTCAATAATAAGATTATATATTCTATAACCATAAAAATTTCAATAATAAATATACTTTATTAAAATTTTATTCTTATTTTAATTATTTTTTAATAAGCCCAAGAAGATTCGAACTTCTGCCACATCGATATCAACAATGCATACTAACCGATTATACTATAGGCTTTAAATTTTTTATGTTCATTATTTATTACTTTTAATAATTTTTTATTCATTCTCTTTTAGATCTATCAAAAACAGTAAATTATTTAGATAATGCTTGCTTTTTATAAAATTATCTAATCATTATTATAAATTTCCTAGTAGAACTAACCTCGGGGAGGCCGAGGATTGCTTTTAAAATATTAATATTCGGGGGTATATAGTTTTATTGTATCTTTCCTTTTTTATTATTGTTTATTATCCATTTGTTTAACCATTTATTATCACTCAAGGTTTCCTTTAATAAATATAATGATTCGAACATTATATTGATTTTATACACTTTTAAATACTAAGTTTATTTCTATTATTTCTATTAATTTAAAAATACATTTACCCGCCAACTTTTCAATATAAATTATATAAAATTTTATTACTCCTTAATGTTATCTAAGGGGATTAATCCCATTTATGAATATTATTCTTTAAATATTATACTATGAGTATAGTACTAAGAAAGATACCATTAATGCGAAAAGTCCTGTTGCTTCTGCTAGAGCGAACCCTAAAATAGCATATGTGAATAATTGTCCTCGTAATGCAGGGTTTCGAGCTGTTCCTGCGATTAATGATGAGAATACTGATCCAATACCGATTCCGGCTCCTGTAAGACCGATTGCTGCTAATCCAGCTCCGATGTATTTTGCTGCTTGTAACATTTTTTTTTATTATTAATATTTTTTATATTTAAAATTATTATAAGATTTTCACTTAAATTACTTTACTACTACTTTTAAAAAATATTAATAATATTTTAACTTAAATTATTTAATATATTATAACTATAACTTTTATAATTAATTTAGCTCAACACCAGTTTAAAATATTTTTCTTGCTACACTGCACCCTACTTTTAGCTAAGGTAATATAGCAGAAAAATTTAAGAATTAAAAAAATTTAAAAGATTATACATCAACAAGATCGCAGAGACACTAGGAAGAATAAAAATTTACTATAAATTTTTTACCTCCAATTCACCGGGGGGTAGTCATCGGGTGTTTGTTTTAATTTAAAGCTTTTCTTTTTAATATATCATAACTATTTTATTAACATTAAAATATTTCCCTTAATCTTCTTTTAAATTAAAAACTAATTAATTTAAAGTTCCATTTTATATAACCTGGTCACAGAATTACGGTCTCGGCCCCTAATAATTTTTATAAAGAGATAAAAATGAATAAATGAATTTATCCCCTTTTTATATTAATAATTTATAGGAGGGGATTGGATTAATTTATTAAAAATCCTTCCAACCCTTTATATACTATAAAATTTTTAAAAATTAAAAACTTTTGTAAAATAATTATGAACCCCACCAGTAAATAGATACATATAGGAATAACCAAACTACATCAACGAAATGCCAGTAAAGAATTGATGATTCAAACCCTAAATGATGTGTAGATGTCATATGATATGCTACAATTCGGTATAATGCTACACCAATGAATAATGTTCCAATAATTACATGGAATCCATGGAATCCTGTACCGAAGAAGAAACATGACCCATATACTCCATCAGCAATAGTGAATCCTGCATTTACGTATTCTACACCTTGTAGAGCTGTGAATAATACAGCAAATACTAGAGTTAATACAATACCTACTAATGTAGCTTTTCGATCTCGTTGGATTAATGCGTGATGCGCATATGTTACTGTTCTACCTGAGGATAATAATAAAATAGTATTTAATAATGGAATAGCAAATGGGTTAAGTGCTTCAATTCCAGCAGGAGGCCAATGTGACCCTAATTCTACTGTAGGAGCAAGTGATGAATGGAAGTATGCCCAGAAAATTGTTAAGAAGAAGAATGCTTCTGTAAGAATAAAGAAAGCTACACCCATTGTTAATCCTTTTTGTACAATTAAAGTATGATCTCCTAAATATGTTCCTTCTGTTGTAACATCTCGGAACCAGAAAATAAATGCAAATAATGTTGATAAGAATCCTAATGTTAATAATAATCCACCGTGTTCAATATTATTAAAATATAATACAGCACCGTTCATCATTGAGAAAACAGCAAATGACATTAATAATGGCCATGGTGAAGATTCTACTATATGATAAGGATAAGGTTGGAAAGATTTTTTAAGTCTTGTAATATTCATTTATCTATAATATTATATATTATTATACATTTAAAATAATAAATACCCCCGATTCGAGGACTAGCTACGCTACCCGCAGGCTCTTTTTATTTTTAAAAAATAAAAAAGGAGGAGGGGGGGTGGCCCCTTAAAAATTTTTCTTATTTAATCTTAAGATTATATTTTTTATTACATTACTAAATAATAAAATTACACTGTTTTTTTTATTCTATAACGTTCCTAAGAACCCTAACAAATATATTTATACTATAATATGAACTATAAAATGGAAGTAACCAGATTCGAACTGGTATCATGATGATTAGAAGTCATATATAATTACCATTATACGATACTCCCTAATTCGGTTTTAATTTATAATAATTTATTATAACCTGCAGAGCTACACCCAGATTTTTACTGACGTGACGTTACTGGTCCTGCTCAGCTCAGCTATCAATAATTTAATTTATTAAAACTTTCTAAAACTTTATTTTTAATTTTATACTATTAAAAATTTATATTTTTTTACTTTTATATTACATTACCTTTAAAAATTTTTTATAAATGACTATAATTAGTAATCAAAGAAAATTATATATATATTTAATAATTTAATTTATAAGAACTTTCTAAATCTTTTTTAGATATTTTTTATTTGTCGTGTCTACTACCTTCTATCATACCTAAAGACTCCTACCCAGCTATCATAATCAATTTATTACCTCCCGCACTCCGACCAGTTCTTCCTGTAGCGGCGTCGCTCGCACGCAGCTAGGGTTTTAAATTTTAAAACCCCATATTATATGAACTTTTTATTAAAATTTAAAAAATTTTATTACTTTTTCCCTTGCTACTCTTTTATATAGCACCTTCGCTCAGGCACACCTAAAAATATTATAAAAAATATAATAAAATTAAATCCATTACATTACTATTCACTTTAAAATGTTTAAATTAAATCATTAAGGGGATTAAAAAATTTTTAATTCCTTTTCTAAATTAATTATTTGATATTATCTAATATTTAATAATAAATTATTATTAATGTAAGTTAATAGCATCTTTAATATATGAACATCTTAATACACAGAATACATAAGCTTGAATTACTGATACAGCTAATTCTAATCCAATTAAGGCTACGAAAATTGCAAATGGAATTAATGTTAATGCAGCTACGATAATTCCTGATGTGAATAATTTAAATAAGAATGTACTTAAAATTTTTAATAAAGTATGTCCAGCTACCATGTTAGCGAATAACCGTACCCCTAATGATACAGCTCGAGCCATATATGAAATTAATTCAATAAGTACTAACATAGGTACAAGTACTAAAGGTGTACCAGATGGAATGAAATATGCGAAGAAATGTACACCATGGATGTATAGACCTAATGTAGTTACCCCAATGAAAATCATAACAGATAGACCAATTGAAACAATTACAGATGTAGTAATTGTGAATCCGTAAGGAATATTACCATTTAAATTAGCAATAATAATAAAGAAGAATAATGAATAAATAAATGGTGTATATCGTTCATTTTCTGATCCAATTTGATCTGTTACCATTTTTTGTACTGAAGCATAAGCTCTTTCTAATGCTACTGACCATTTGCTAGGAATTAATTTGAATGAATTATTTGCATAAATATGTAAAGAAATTACGAGGAAAACAACAATCATAGTATATAAACCTAAATTAGTTAAAGATAAATTAATATTTCCAAAAATAGGAGCATTAACACTAATAAAAGGTACAACTTCGAATTGTTCTAAAGGTGAATTAATAATTATCACGATATATGTATTTTTTTTCTAATAGAATTATACTTTATAATTATATATAAAACTTAAAATTAAGTTTTATTTTATTATATTTATTTTCATTATTATAAATAAACTTTATGTTTATCATAATGATATTTATTCGACTTTCATCGTATTTTTTTATCTTATAATAATAATCATTATTTCTATTTCTTATTTCTACTATTTATTATATATAAATATACAATACTTTTTATATTTTATAAACCTTATTTCTATATAGTATTATATAAAATTCCTTATTTTTTATATATTTTTTTTATAAGGATTTATTCATATATATATCATAAGAGTATATAAATTATATAATAAAGGGGATTATTTCTTGTCAAAAGCCCGCACCAGGTTCCCCTAGCACAACCATGTTTCAACTTCAAACCAATCAACGAAAATGATTAGCATCCTTTAATAATTTAAAATATTACTTTAAAAAAGTGTCAAAAGACTAAATTTAATAATAAACCTTATATGGATACTTAGTCATTTAATCGTCTATCAGCCCGTGATGAGCAGTTAGTACACTCTAAAGATTAGCTTCACCG
>Ga0131853_10026986_pt1 | contig 10321 bp, 5 predicted proteins | sample TergutLab28metaG_FD_92764 | JGI IMG/M metagenome (GOLD analysis project Ga0131853, IMG submission 92764) | Labiotermes labralis P1 segment gut microbial communities from Petit-Saut dam, French Guiana - Lab288 P1 (version 2) (version 2) | ecosystem: Host-associated > Arthropoda: Insects >... | reverse complement strand
GCAGTGGTTGCGGTGGTGGTGGTGGTGGTGGCGGCGGCGGTGGTGGCGGTGGTGGTGGCGGCGGTGGTGGTGATGGTGATTGAGACCGTAACCGAAGGAAAATTTACTTCGGATGTGGCAATAAGACAAGGGGTGTTCCTTTAGTACTATCCTGGTCTGGGATGGGCAGCCTCCTTTGTCGGTGGATATGTACAAGTATAAACGTTGCTCTAGAACCTGTTACCTCCAGCTTCCGCTAAGTATGTTCCGAAGTACAAGAAGCCATGTTCTGGAACACCTAAACTTAATATTCTCCGCCGTCAGAACCTCAGTTCTCATATATATGCACACACTGTGTGTATATACATATATATTCATTTGTATGAGGTTAGAGTAAATGTGCAAAGTTAGGTTACTGTGACGGCAGTTTACATTTCCTGGCGCTGGTCGAGCTCTGGCGCAGGCAGCGTTTAATGCAAAGCTGCGCCGATTACCTGCTGCCTAACTCACCCTAATGGGAGTTTCGGGCTTTATTTTCAGAGTCGACAAAAAAAGTGGCACAACTTTAAAACTGTTAAACATAAATCGAAGCTCGGTTACACAGCACAGTGCTACCACATTACACCAGCACAGGTCATTATCGAAGAACTTAAAAAGTGGATTATGTTACAGACAGTAGCGTTCTGACATAAGTGTATGGCTGAAACACGGTAACGTATCAATATAAATTGAAACAAATTTGTTATTTATTTTGCTTTAGGGGGATACTGTACAACAGAATTATACAGGGGTGCTGATAAGTCCTTAGCCCGACCAGGAAAGAAACAAGCTAATGTTTCTCTCAGAATGGCGTGAATTTCCTTCGGCGCCTTGCCTTGCAGGGAAAAAAAAACTTGATGACAGCTCGCGTCTCGATGTTGTTGAAATCGCGCGCGTCCCTGACATGCTTCCGAGCTTGTTTCCTTGCTGGTCGGGCTAAGGACTTATCAGCACCCCGGTATAACTTCACGTCGGCAAAAGCCTCCTTTTTACGTGTGGATGGTAACTGACATTTCTCTCACGTGATGTTGCGTAATATAAAAGTACGAACTGCTCAATTGAATTTCTTAAACCCTGTAGGCTGCTAGGAGACAACTAATATTATTCTCAAACCGTAACGTAGGCTGAGGGTGTTTGAGAAAAGGGTGCACAGGAGAATATTTGGGCCTAAGAGGGACGAGGTAACAAGGGAGTGGAGAAATCTATGTAATGAGGAGCTTAATGATCAGTACTGTTCACCAGATATTCGGGTGATGAACTCGAGAATGAGATGGGTGGGGCATGTAGCGTGTACGGGAGAGGTGCATACAGGGGTTTTGGGGGGGGGACGTGAGGGAAAGAGACCACCTGGAAGCCCCAGGCAGAGATGGGAATATAATATTAAAATGACTCTTCAGGGAGTGGGATGGGAGGCAAGGACTGGAGTGATCTGACTCAGGGTGGGGACAGGTGGCGGGCTTTTGTAAACGCGGTAATGAACATTCGGGTTCCATAAAATGTAGGGAATTTGTTGACTAGCTGAGGAACGGTTAGCTTCCCAGGAAGAACCCTGGTCCATGGATTAAGTAAGTAAGTCTCTAACCAAGTGGGATCAAAGCTGAAGTACTCAGTAGGATCAGGGTACAAGGGCAGTTCGACCAAGGTGTCCATTACAGTAGTAAACTCTTTATAAGCTTAAGATAATTCATCCCGTTCAAAGTACAATTAAAATTACAAAACATTCAGTGTGAACACAACTGTTTATTTCTCGAGGAAATCGGCTATATTTTTAATCTCAAACATATGCAGCTGTGAACTTGCTTTCGTAATGAGCATGATGATTACATATTTTAGTAGAAACATGTAACCGAGTTCCTTGAGAAATAAATATTTACGTTCGGACCACAACACAGTGGTTCGACATGCGGATGAACACTGAATGTGTATTACACAGCTTGTTACTTGAGGTGTGGGATTGTCACGCGCTGACTACATACCTAGGATATAATAAGATCTTGTAGGCCAGTACAAATCTACTTGCGTTTCAGCAGGACTTACGGCCTCCATCTCCAGGCTGTTAGGGTCAGTAACTGCTAGACCACTTGCTGTCACTTCCCAGAGAAAACACTGCTTCCACTGCTGTTGATTTAAAACGCAATTTTATGAATTCTCTATGAAAATATCGAAGACGCCTAAAGTTAAGAGCGCAGAACTTTCTTTCCGTAATGGGATCCACGATCAGACAGGAACATCTGTCCCGACTACACGGATAACACTGGCAAAGTGTATCCTGTTGCTGTTCCACAATATGGACATCTTTGCAGTAACTCGAAATCGGTAGGTAAGTACGTGAGCCCTACTGGTTTTTGTGCCATATCTAATTAGTTAAGGAAGTTTGACGGTAAAATTCTCAGACAAGCCGCACCAGGTGCTGATGTGGGTCGCATGCTGGACGCCCGGTAATTAAGATCGCACCACGCCAGTTTGTCACGCCTATTAACTTCTCAACCATTTAATGAATGCAAATCAAACTCTTGGTACGGGAAGCGATTCAGTTAAACTTTGATACTTTTGTCGTTATGTTTATGTACGAACTAACCCAATAAACGTGCAGTTTAATTAGGCATGAGTGCCTTCCAACGTTAGTTTCAATAGTTCTCTATCGATGGCTCCAAAATGGAGTACAGGAAGATGAATAAAGATAAAATCGGATTTAAGGTTTCGATTCAAAATGGAAGAGTGGCAGACAGTAACGGCGGGTTAATTTGTTCGCCACACGAACTGTGAGTTTCCGAAGAAGAAACTTTAGCTGCATGAAATCATGTGTGTGTGTGTGTGTTTATATTCGTATATGCTTATGATGTATCTAATTATGTGTATATTCATGTATTTACTTGTTTATTTATGCATGATGTACATATATTAAAAATATAACAAAATGTTTGTTGCGTCACCAGCACACATTTCCAATAATGTGCCTGCTAACACCATGTGTGTGCGTGTGTGCACAAGTATATATATATATATATATATTTATTTATTTATTTATGTCTATATCAATGCATATATACATATACATACAAAGAAAGAGAGAGAAATTACTCATTAAATCCTGAATATACGAAATCGTCTAACAAAAAATACTCTGTAAATCACATTACAGAGACCAAAGACGAAATGAATGTAACAACGTACATACTACACTCTTCCACTAAACTTCCGACAACCGCGCCAGTTTACAATTTTCCTTTCCTCTTCGCTTTAGCTGCCACCCACAACCCGCTTCCTAAAGCCATGCTTCTGCATTCTTTAAGTGTTATTATCTAGAAACAAAGTTTGGTGCTTGCTAATGGCTCGTTTTCCTTACAGTAACGATGTTCCATAGTACGAAGTCTCCAGGGTTCAGTTGGGTAGGGATGTAATATCCGGGATGAAGCTTCTACACCAGGATTATGGGTTGCGGGCGCCGTGGGCCACTTATCGCACTAATTATGGCGTACAAGTAGAGGACAAATATTTGCAACACCTGCCCTCTGCCTCCGTCTTGCTACGGGGATAAGCTTCTCATTTCCGGAACATATGATACTCAGTTATTCTATTAGTTAAAGAAATTAGAAACTTTGTTTCAACGGAAGCCAGGGCGTTGTTACAGAACTTGCTGTAGGAGGAGGATAGGCAGCAAACCTTCGGGCCAGAAAGTGGAGACGGTAGGAAAGTTAGAGGCGACTGACGCCTGTCTAACAAACTACGCGGCGTCACATGCTGGAAGACAGCTATCTTCGCATGTGTCGCAGGCACAAGAAAATGGACTCGAAAATTAATCTTCTCACACTGTCACTGTCGCACTCTGTACGATGTTAAGGCATGATGACCGACGTTTCGAAGTAGACGAGGAGTGCAGGTATAGAGCGGCTATCGGTAATGCCAATAAATTTATAATAGTAACCAGAGCTACTAAGATAATGGATTTCGGAGTTTAAGCAGTATTTAATTTGCTGCGCTTAGCAAAGCTATTTTCAACACGCAGACTGTCAGAGGCAAGTAGACTGCGTTTGAAATGTGATGGCACACGCTCAGAAACCAGATTTCGTCTTTCAGCGAAACGGACGAGTACATTCAAATCGCCGGGGGGCGTCAGTTCAGTCGACTACTGGCAGCCGAGGTGTGCGCATCAGGGGTAGTGATGCTGGATACACCATGTTCCGAGGTAGTGTGAAGGGTACTGGTTACCCACTCCATTCGCCAGATTCCCCTTCACTTCCCCTCCCGTACGTCACCGTGTGCCATCACATTTCAACTGGATTCTACAGCTGTACTCGCTGCAGGCAAACGTGCGTTTCTACAGGCTTAATATTCGAAAAAACCATAGATAAAAACAATTTTTTTAGATTAAACCATTATTATCAAATACACAGTCAACACAACTAAGTATGTCATTTAATGCAACATGTTTCGACCTACACAAGGTCATTACGAGGCTAAAATAGTTGTCATAAAACACTACAAGTATATATAATCGCTTTTTCATAGAAAAAAGATCTAGATTATTAAAAATATTTTTAACATACAGCAGTACCGTATGGATTGAAGGATGTAAAACAGTAGGTTAATGTAGATGGGTAGAAAGATCTAGAGTATTTAGTCTGTTATGTAGCAGGCTGCAATTAACCTTTCAAGTATTCTGTATTTTATATTGCCTGATGACGGCCAAGCCTGCTAAAACATTTCCTGTTTAACAGTAAGACGGATAATAAAGATTTCAATTTTGTTCGCAGACTTTTCAAACACAATTTATATATCACAATGCGATGTGCGAAGTAAAGGTCTTCATTATATCGAAACGTATTGAACGTCACTGTTTTGTCTCTTTTCCGTCGGCTTTTTACTCGGAAACGCTGAAAGTAAAGACTAGTTGGGAGACGCAGATATGGACGGTCGGGTACTATTGGAGCCGATAGTAAATGGATAGGATACGAGATTACTGACGATTCGTCTCGATTGGAGATGGACTAGTGGTGATCTATGAAGCTTAATCTTCCAGAGAGGACACGATATGAGCTGAAGTTCTCAATAGGGTTCTGCTCTATGGAGTTACTTTTCTTATCTACTTAATGAACTGCACAAACTTCCCTTATTTACTACCTATAATAAATAAAACCGGAGAAAGTTACGAAAACACTGAAAGCTTCTTGAAAGATAAACAGCATTGAAATCTGATTACTAACAAACATTTTGGAGACCTGCTGTGTCCCCATCATTAAGAGAGTTCTAATGCCATAGAATATGTTAGTGCTTTGGTTAGTAGTGAAATGTATCTTTTTTTTTTACTTCAGGATGTAGTCGTTTAGAATATATGAGCGATGGTCCGTGCATCAGTTCAATAGGATCGGCAGCCAATTAGGGCAGAATTGGGTTATGTTATCAATTACCTCCTTTGGCACTATAAGGGCCGGTCGTACTGTTGATATTAAATGTAATAATAATAATAATAATAATAATATTTAAATAAATAATAATACCAACAGTATCGCCAATGCGGGTTGTTACTTTAAATTAGACAAACCTTGTTGGCGAGCTATATGACACGCCCCAAAGTGTCAACGAACCTTATTCTCACGTAAAGTTCCGAATTACGAAAGACGGCAGAATATGAAATACATCGTAGGTGTGGGCGGGCAGTGGAAGACAAAATATCGGGGCTGTGAAACTTCTCGGGCAGTTCCCACTCGTCCTTTTCCTAACTAGAGTCTTAACGGTCATCTTGATAAAAAGCAATTCAAAATTCGGTTTTCTCGGCCAAAGTAAACACACTTCATCTACATTACAAAGACAGTCGGTTAATTATGTTTGTTTTGAGACTCGAGTGAAACACATTAATGTAATGTGGGGGTAAAATACAGTGCGTAGAAATTGGTACGCTACGAATTTGCATTATAAGATTGTGGGTACTGTGAGAAGGAGACTAATGAGAAATGCATGTGACTCTGAAGAGATGAGGAGAGCAGGGAATGGGCACGGTGGGCACGAGAGGATTCATGGGAATGACAAGCTAGAGGAAGACAGTGCACACACCTTTCTCACTTAATTGCACAAAGCAGGGCCCGCTGATATGATTTGCCTTTCCAAATCCCCTGTATAATTAGGATCTGAAACAAGGGTTCTTACTTCTCTGGATATTGCCATGTTACAATCACGCTGTACTGCTGACAGTACACGCAAACATCAGATAGATCAGAAATAGAGACAAAATGTTCGTTGGAAATCTTGAAAGGAAGAGAATACTCGGAATACCTAAGCGTAGGTGGGAGGACAGCATGGCAGTGGTCCTTAGGGAAATATGCTTTTATGTTAGGGATTGAATGCAGGATAGGGAAAAATGGCGGTCTCTTGTGAACGCGGAAATGAAACTTCGAACAATATAAAAAGTACAAGAGTTTCTTCACTATCTGAGAAACTGTAAGCTTTTCAAGAAGGGTTCTAATCCACTGATTTTGTCAGCACGTTCATTACTTTGATGAGACTGAGTCCCTTGGCAATGCAGCCAGCCCGCTTTTATGTGTGAATATGCAGCATGGGTGGGATAATTGCTGGCTGCAGAAAAGGTGCTTGAAAAAGTGCTGCTCCAGTGACACAATGTCCTCTATATATCCCACATGGACTGTCCTGGGTATCATTTGATTTAAAAAAAAAACTCGTCCATCCAAATACACATATGTAATATTAACACATTCCTACATGTTTCGGCGGTCGACCGCCTTCATCAGGGAACTAAACTAAACTAAACTCCGTGGCCTTAGTCCCCACGCTAACTATACCGACAGAACGGCCGCCGCCGGTCGGCGAAGTTAGTGCCAACTTTTGCGGATAGAGGGGTGTCACGTGGTCAGCGCAACGGGTCCCCACAGCCGAAAATCTCTGTTTTCTAGACCTGGAGCCGCTACTCTTTTCATTCAAGTAGCTCCTCAATTAGCCTCACGAGGCTGAGTGGACCCCGTTCCAGACCCACTACTACTCAGAAGGTCTGGTAGCGCCGGGGATCGAACCCGGGACCTCTGTATCTGTAGCCAGAAACTCTGACCACTAGACCACAGAGGCGGTCGCCTTCATCAGGGAACCACAACAAATGATTTACACCTAATGAATTATTAATCAGTTTGTGGTGTTAAAATGCTTGTACCATAACGCGTCGCAGCCTTGTTAAAACATGCAGATATTAAGGTACAGGGACATACGAGGGAAAGTCAAATGAAAACCTCAAAAGTGCGATAAAAATTCGAAACACAGCTCGATTGTCATTAAGTTGACAACAGTGTTACTGATGGTTTGAAGAGTGGCCGACAGATGGCAGGAAGATGCAGGAATGCAACACGACGGCGCAGTAGTAGTGAAAAGCTGGCGGCCCCGCTTGCAACATGCAATTTAAGGTTTTCATGTGACTCGCCCTCGTATATTATGCATAATATTAATACAAAATGTGTTTCGTTTTTCAGGCTTGTTGAAACATACAGACATAAAATACGAATGTATCGTAAATCTCTTACATGTTTCGGTCCTTTTCGGCCATCGTCAGGGAAGTATTCGGCAAAGAAAAATACATTAATGGCTAGCTACATAATACATTGTAATAATACAGTCCAAATACAAATATTAAAATGATTAGAAAATTTAAGAAGCGCAGTATAGGATGTATATCGTATTAGTTATTACTTGCTTGCAAACAAACATCTATTGTAGAAATTTACTTTCTTGTTCAGGGACATGTCCCTGTGTTTTCGGTGGCTGCTTGTACCGCAAAGGATGAATGGACACTGTACATCCCCATAATATTATATAGTGTACGTCCGCACAATCACTTTGTTATAAAAGGTAATACAAGGCTACATATTTCGACTATACCCTAGTCATCTTCAGGCCTATATTAAAAATTGTGTTACCAGATGCTGTGCACACTTTGGGATCCCATCGTGTTTACATTCGTGAAATATGTCTAATTAAAACGTTTGTCTAAAACGTGTGTTGTGAAAATACAGGATTATCTTATAAAATGTATTTTACAGATTTTGTCTAAAAATTTTTAAATTATATAAAATTAGTTCTTGACGGTGACTTGCTGTTCGTCAGTTTCGGATGTGGGTCTCGTTGTCGTTGCTTTGGAGACCGTGGGTTGCTGTCAAGAACGAGGTTCTGCACCGAATAATAGCAAACATTCTCTGACTTCAATCTGCTCTTATATTTTCCTGATAGAATTTTGATTTGTTAAGGTTCCCAAAAGTTTCTACTCTTCCGCCCTGTCAAAGGAGCTATTATCACTCTTTATACTGGGACTTCGTCCTGCATTCTGATCTCTAGACATGACCATGTACTTAGTTTTATCAGCGTCTACTTCTAGTCCAATCTCCTTACTAGCCACTACCAAAGCTTCTGCGTTTCCCTTTACAGTATGTATGCTTCCTCCCAATATATTAACATCATCAGCATACACCAGCAGCTGATGTGTACCATTTAACTTCAAGCCATCCTGGTTTACCTGAACCCTCCTAATGGCGTACTCTAAAGCAAAGTTGAAAAGCAATGGCGATAGAGCGTCTCCTTGTTTCAAACCATTCCTAATAGGAAACATGTCACAGATGCTTACCTCGTCGGACCCTACAATAGGTTTCATTCAGACACATTTTTATTAGCCTTACCAGTTTCAAGTGGATACGAAATTGAATAAGAATATTATAGAAGACCTCCCTTCTAACTGAATCATAAGCTTTCTTGAAGTCTATAAAAGAGCTGATGCACTGCTCCATTGTATTCATATGTTTCTCAAGTATCTGACGAATGCAGACGAAATGATCAGTAGTGGACCTGTTGTGTCGAAATCCACAGTGATTATACCCAATAATATTTTCTGCGTATGGAGGTTACCTTGACAGCGGGACTTACGATAAAAGTTTGTACACAGTTGGCAAATTGATATTCCCCTATAATTAATACAGTCTGTTTTATCGCCCTTCTTATAGGTGCGTACAAATATCTACTCTTTCCGCTCCTCAGACAACTCCTCCTTATTCGAAATAGACATAATGGAAATCATAGGGAATTGGTCTACCCCTGACGTAATCAATTCTGCTAGGAGTTGATCAAAACGTGGTGTTTTGGTAACTTTTTATCTTGTCAAGAGCCAACTCAACCTGAAAAGCTCTCCGCTCAGGAGCTAGTTGTTCTGCTGTGTGTATTTCTGTCTACCTAACATCATTAACCCCCACGTAAATTCAATAGCTTGGAGAAATAGTTCCTCCACCAAGCCAAAATACCGTGGGATTCTGCAACCCATTCATCCATCCCATCCTTTACCACATTAGTCATAGGCCGGTAACCCATCTTAAAGTCACTGATGCCCCTAAACAAGTCCCTAATATTATTTAGATTACTATTAGTCTCAGTTCCTAATATTTAGCTTCCTTATTTTTTATTCCTGAAATGTCTCCCATCTCCACGTTTTACATTGTTTAAATTATCGACTATTCTTAGGATTGGATCCTGTACCCACTGCATTGTAGCCTTCTTCCCTTGATCTTAAATTCTTCATCAAACCAGGGTTTATGCTGCTTCAATTCGTGCAGACCTAGACTCTCTTCAGCTGCGGTTTTGATATTCTCTTTAATGTTCTCCCAAGCCCTATTTATTTCCTCGCTATCCCTTAAGTTCTCTAAAGCTGAAAACCTGTTTTGAAATCTCGATCTGTTACGGTTTCCTAACCTCAAGGTAATTTAGCTACCTGAGGTTAAATCTTTCCCCATTAAACGTCTGTGCTGCTTGTTTATTTACTGCCAATCTTTCCCTAAATTTTGCAACCACCAGATAGTGACCAGCATCAAAGTAGGCTCCCCTGAAACTGCTTACATGTAGTATACACTAATGTCATCTCCTGTCTATCAATATGTGATCAATCTGGCTGTGAATCTTCCCATCAGGAGAGGTCCAGGTGTACTTATAAATGCTGCGGTGTGGAAAAATCATGCTCTTAACAACTAGAATTTTGATGTGACAAAGTTTATTGTTCTTACGCCATTACCAATTGCATCCTGATGCAGAATCTCACTCCCAATTGTCTGTTTGAAAATGTTTTCTCTCCCCAGTTTTGCATTAAAATCTCCTACTCACTTGGTGCATGCACTTTCCGAGCAATGATATCATATCAGCGACCTCTCAGCACTATACAGGGTGTTTCACGACTTTAGGGCATAACTGCAGGAGGTGATTTCCTAGGTCTTTGTGATCAAAAAAGTTCATATAAACATGTGTCCGATTTTGGACGGTTACGGAGTTATGACCG
>Ga0131853_10026985_pt1 | contig 10321 bp, 7 predicted proteins | sample TergutLab28metaG_FD_92764 | JGI IMG/M metagenome (GOLD analysis project Ga0131853, IMG submission 92764) | Labiotermes labralis P1 segment gut microbial communities from Petit-Saut dam, French Guiana - Lab288 P1 (version 2) (version 2) | ecosystem: Host-associated > Arthropoda: Insects >... | reverse complement strand
GAGTGCGACCATCCAACCGCCCGCCCGCTAGGGCGGCGCGGTTGGGGGTTGCCCCTAGTATTACCCCTAACCGTGTCGCATTGTCGCATGAAAAACACAAAAAGGAATTTAGAAAAATGAACTTTGGAATTGAAGAAATCTTAGACGAAAAACAAGAGTATTCACAGGGGCGAAATTACTTTTTGACTGTAAACAACCCCACGCAATCGGACGAAGAATTTTTTGAATTTTGCAAAAATCTTGACCACATTCAATATTTCGTTTTTCAACGGGAACAGGGCGAAAGCGGTACACAGCATTTCCAATTATATATCGAGTTCACAATCGGCAAGCGGTTTGACACAATCAAAAACTATTTCCCAACCGCCCATATCCAAAAACGCAAAGGTACGAAAAAACAAGCAAAGGAATATTGCACCAAAGCAGAAACACGCATTGGCAAAGTTTACGAGTTCGGCGACCTAGTGGACGAAGGCACAAGAACAGACATTGAAGAAATGATAGCCCAAATCGAGAACGGAATTGACGAATATGAATTTAACAAAATGTTCCGTGGACAAACAACACGTTATCCAAATTTTTACCAAAAGAACAAGGCACTTTATATGCAGAAAAAATATCGCAAAGCCAAACGAAATGACATCGTTGTTAATTATATTTGGGGTAAATCTCGAACAGGAAAAACATCATTTGTAAATGATAAATACGGTTATGAAAATGTTTATTCTGTCAACGAGTACAAACACCCATTTGACATGTACGAATATCAAGACATCATTCTATTCGACGATTTTAGGGGGCAAATCGAGGACATCACTAAGATGTTGCATTGGTTGGACGTTCATCCCGTCACACTACCAAGTCGCTATAACAACAAACAAGCATGTTATACAAAGGTATATTTCACGTCAGACCTACCACCCGAAAAACTTTACGCATGGACAAAAACAACCGAGCATGAAACATGGGAAGCCCTACAATTAAGAATCCACAACGTCTACCATTTTGATAATCCAAATGACAAAGAAAAATTGCTACAAGGATTACCAAACAAAAACAAAATCGCCAAACGCATTGAATATGAAAACGGAATGAGAGTCTTGAGTGAGGAAGAAATCAAACAAGTTAAAATACCGTTTTAGTATTATAGATTTTCCACTACGTAGTGACTATCTAAATCATTCTTCATAAAAAGTCTATAGAATTCAGTATCGTCTTTATGACTATAAACAGTTACTTCAATTTTTACATCATTTTCCAGAGTAATATACAAATCTCTTCCTTTAAACTCAACATCTCTTGCAATAATATCAATAAACTTAGAATTATGCTCTTTTACTTTATCATCAAAAACCGTTCCGCCAACAGTATCATATTTAAACTTCTTTTTCTTATATTCTTTACCACGCAAAAACATGTCTTCGTAAGCCACCAATAGCATATGCTCTTTGTCAACCATACGAAAAGTTCCTAAAACATGCAATCGAACTTCATTTCCACATTGTGTATCAAACGAAAATATAACGACATCACAAGTACGACTCAAACATGATAAGGTACTTCTTTGCAATAATTTTTTATAACGATTTAAGTTCATTCATCACCTCATTCCAAAAAGTTGTCTCAAAAATTCAAGCAGTTGATTATAACCCATATTATGTCTTGGAGGTAAATTATCGTGAGCAAAACGCCAACGCCAATCAGATTTATCACGTATACCGAGTTTTCTCATCGCAGAACGGAATTGTTCATTCTGATCTCTATTATTTCCAGGCAAACCTTTACCCAAAAAAGTATAGCCAGCCAACCCTGCAAGTCCAACTCCAACAGCCCCTGGTCCAAAAGCCACATTTGGTCCAAATTGCGGACCCATTGAAGGTCCAGGAGGTGGTGTACCAACTTGTGCACCTCCACCACTAGGCCTATGCCATATGCCATTCCACCAATCAGACATTGAATCTGAAATGCTCTGGGTATCAACCATAGTTGCTATATAGGCAACACCAATCGCAACTGCAACAACTGCGACCATTGCTGCCGCAATTTTCACTCCTGCTCCAACTAAAATTTGTGCAAAATACCCAGTCGGATCATAATTCATCACAGGATTATTCAAAGCATATGCAAACAAATTCGCCCCACCGTTCCCCATGGTTGAGGTTAGAAACAACATTGTTGGCTCATCTGCATTTAGGAATCTTCCTGTTTCTGGATCATAAAAACGACTTCCCAGATAATAAAACCCAGTCTCCTCGTCCCAAAAATATCCTCTCCATCTCCAAGGGTTCCATCTCATTACACTGCCGGGGATGTCCCAGTCGTTCGTGTGGTTACCCCAGGCGTCATATTCGTAGGTACCCATTAACTCGCCTCTTGAATTATAGATTGCCAACACGTCACCGAACATGTTACGGCGAAAGTGGTAATCGTTGCCACGCCATCTCATCCCCGATACACCTTGGTCGTCGTGGTAATACCATATCATTTCGCCTAGACGTTGTTCACCGATTAGGCGGTCGCCATCCCAGAAAAATCTTGATTCCCATTGGTTATTTATTTTTCTTGTGCGACGACCTAAGTAATCATATTCCATAGTTACCGTACCCAAACCTCTTCCACGGCAAGCATTTCTTATTTGGCGTAATTGACGACCGTTTTGCCATTCGAATTCAATTTGTGGAAGACCAGGTCCGCTACTGCGATATCTTATTGGGTTGCCGATGGCGTCATGAGTTATCGTTTGCCCGTTGATTCGGGTTTGAAGGTCACGCCAGCCATTTGCACTATATGTGAATGTGTCGGTTGATAAAATATTCCACAAAGTAGAGTTTGGGCGTCTTTCGTACCTACGTATTCTTGTTATATTTCCACCTGCGTCGTAGGTAAATATGTCACGGCGGTTGGTTGTATGGTAATGACGGATTAATCTATTAAGATTATCAAACACATATTCCGACGTAAGTACACCATTTTCGAAAACTTGACGCACATTTCCGTTTGCGTAATATATGTATGTAATTTCGTTTCGCAGTTGGTTATTGACGTAAAACCGTTCACTTGTGATGCGTTGGTTAGTGTGTGCAAACCTGCTTTCTAATGTCGCGCCTTTATAGTTGCGTATAGTGCGGTTTTGCAATTGGTGCATGTTGTTGTAACTGTATGTGACGTTGTGCCTGCCATGACGATTGATTGATGCAATTTGCCCCATTTGATTAAAAATATATTCTTCGCCAATCATCTGAGTGCCATCTAAAAATGTATTTGTTCTGATAATCCCGTTACCACAATAAGATATGCTGTTTTGTACTTCGACATTTGCACCATTCCTTATTGCTGTAACATGCATATTATTGTCCCTTATTTCATGCCAATAATGGACACCAGTCGAATGTAATATTTGTACGTTTCTATTGTTAATTCCATAATGTATTACTGTCGCATTAAAACCATTACTCCCACTAATATTTGTTAAACGCCCACTATCATCAAAATTGCGTATAACCGTCTGGTTATTACCCCATGCCACCGTATCTGAATTTTCTGTATGTGAAAACGTTGCTAGCGTTCTGCTAGGTACCCTTATGGCAAGTAAATTTCCGTCTGGGTGGTAATCAAAGTTAGTGTAGAAATTATTATGATGGATAGAACTTAACGCACCAGATGCCGTATAACCAAATCGAGTTACAACATTTCCAATTTGTGTAGACATTAAAAGTCTGGTACTTTGTTGGAGCGTATCCGTTCGTACAACATTAGGACTATTTCCACTACTCCCCGTCCCAGTAATTGTATTCGTTATCGAGCCATTAGCATTGTGCATATTTTGTGTTCGCACGCCATTTGGGTCTGTAACTGAAATAAGGCGACCATTATTATACGTAAAACTAGTGATTTGTGGTGGCCCTGAATTTGCTAAGCTGCCACGGCCGTAGACTCTGACACTGGTTAACATTCTGTTGATATTCATATCTCTGGAAGTTAGATTGCCAAATACGAATACTGTCCTTGTGTCCCATTGGGTCGCCCTATTCAGTGAGGCGGTTACCATGTTTTCTTTGCTTGTTGTTATTGGAAACGTAAATTCCCTTACAGACATAATACGTCTTGGATACATTGGGTCAAACATCTCCACCACGCCACCAATTTCCATAAATAATCTATGTTCAAGTTCATATACATTCATAGTAATTGTTGACGCCTGTGTAGAGGTAGCGGGATTCAAACGGAACGATCTATGCAAAGCACCACAACGAAGAAAATCAGGTCTGAAATTATTTGCGAATTGTGCTCTTGTCAATTGTTGTGGGAGTCTTGTGACCGTAATGCATCGAACAAATATCGTATCATTTGATGAAACTCGAATCGAATTTAAATTTGCGATGTCCCGAAGATTTATTGTTACAAATTGCCACCCAGGCTTTCGTGCGTTAATTTCATATATTTTCCTTCCGCCTGTATTGCCGTTTGGGTCGACCCTTAAGTATCTAGTAGTTGTATTTTCTGGAACCCTTACCCACATGGAGACCGCATGATTGAATGTTCCATGTTGTGTAGAAAATGAAATATTTACGGTATTGGTATTTGATATATTACCATCGTGGTTGAGTCTACGAATTTCATGTGCACCAAATGTGTTTTGGGTTGTAAAATAATCAAAACCATTTGACCATGCAGCCAATGGCATAATTTTATTTTCGTTGACAATTTCAAACGCATAATCGCCTATTAGTTGTCGTCCATTAAATGAAACATGTCTGAAGTGTTGTGTATTTTCAACCCTTAATATTGTTGTTCTTGTCACTCCATAATCTGCATTCAAATTTTGCAACGTATGGTCTATGTATTCCAAATTTACAGTGGTATTTTCGCGTCCATCTGGACGGCTTGAAAATGAACCAATTCTGTTGTCAATACTCCTATCTACATCAAAGTACCACATATCCTCCCCATGCGGTGCGAGTTTCTGTCGGCAATTTATATTATCACGGTCAAAGATTCTCCCTAATAATGTATCATTAATCCCACGTGTGTATTGGAATCCTGTAATATGCCAACTGTTTGTACTTTGGTTTGTCAGACGTCTAATTCCATCTAATCTATTAGTGGAATTGTAAAACAAAAATTCAGCAACAGAGGTTTGCATATTATTCCCAACCCTGCTATATGATAGTTGCTTTAATCGTGCATTTTGATATTCGAAGTTGATAGTTGTTATGCCATTTGTTACTGAATGAATTTGGTTTAATTGGTTTCCTACATAAGAAATATTCAGATGCATTCCCACACGTGAATTGCGAACAGATGATGGAAATTGATGCATTTGCAACAATGACCCATTACGGAAAACCATTGAGTTGCCTTGTCTGTCGACTAAAATATTTTTTCCGTTGTAATGATGGTGCGTTAATCCTAGCTCTCTGTTCCTATAGTATTCACTAAAGTAAAATTTTCTTCCGAAACCATCTACTAACCTGAATATCGGTGTTCCGGCAACAACATCAACTGTCTGTAATTGTTTATGTAAATTCAACCGGAAGTTATTTCCAACATAAAAATCATTCCCAGTAATGTCTGTATATATATGGTTAATCGAAATTGGAAATAATGAACCATCATCAATGAATACAGTATCATATACATATGACATCATTCCAGAATACAAATTAATCATCCCAGTTCCACGCAAACCCATGTTTTGAATAATGTTTTCATCATTCATAATTGGTCTGTATCTTATTATAAGATTTGGTACGCCGAAATTAATTGTGCGATTGCGTTCACGTGCACGAAAAGACAAAGTTGCAAATCCAAAAAATTCATTTAGATATCTGGTTATATCAATTTCGGCATATACATGCATGTGCGGATGATTTCTTTGCGGGAGTTCATTCCAAAGAATAGGCGCAACTGCCAAGTTATTAATATCGTTGGTCAATCTCAAATCTGCAAGCATTGGGATATTTTGGTGTGCCAGTTGTAAACGTGCATAGACAATATTGTTTGTACGTAAAATTTCGACAATTCTCGTATTTGTATTATAACTTAAAAATGCATTTCTTGTATTGTTTGATTGGAAAGTATTATTACGACCAGTACCTACGATTGGGTAACTTCCTCTAGTTCCATAGTTTAAAATAACGTAGTTTGACATTGGTGAAAAACTCTCGAACAAATCATTCATTTGATAATTATTCGATAAATTATTATCGCTTCTCAAAGAAAAATAAATTTGTTGATTAACACCAAGCAAAGTCGTGTTAATCCTATTCCTTAAGTATTCATTTTGAATGTTCAGTCCAGTTGATTCCAATGTTTGTTCAACAAGTAGGTAAACTTCAGTCCTATTTGAATTTGTCGAATTAAACATTTCAACAAATTCGCCGCAGTTAATTTCGCGGTGTATCGGTATACCAAAATCCCAAAAAACATATGTGCCATCCGCTTGAACAAAAGTTTTAGATGTCTCTGTCCTTTTTTCGATAACTTCTGCAATTATTTCATCTTCATCCCATTCATCCTCAAATGTATGATGTATTGCATAACTCTCAACACTTGTATCTATTCCTCTAGAGTTTCTATCATTTTCTAATCTATATGTCCATTCTTGAAATCCACTTGTTGCCAAAACAAAAGTTTGTTGTGGCATGGACATGATTGTCATTATTCCAGAAAGTATCAAGGCAATCCCTGCTACACCTATTACAAGTAATTTTCTTTTTTTCATTAATATCCCCTCATTTTTATTAAAACATTAATCGAAAATTCATCAAAATGATTTTTTCGATTGATTGAAAAGTCGGTTAAAAGTATGATATACGAATACCAGCCAATCTTCTTTAGAAGACTCTTAAAAAGAATTTAAAAATTTTTAGTGTCAATTTTAGTGTCAAAAACTTTGGATATAGACAAAACACTCAATTTGTGGTCAAAATCACTTGATTTAAGTAGTTTTATGTGTTATTCTTAAGTGCCTTACGTGTAATTAATTTACTTTCGGTGGTTCGATTCCGCCCGAAGGCACCATCTTATGGAAAATAAGCAGACAAAGAATTTCAAAGAAATTATTAATACCCCCATTAATTTACTAGAAAATATTTTGGAAAAAAGCATTGATTTCAAGAAGACACGCAGAACTTGGCTTTTTTGTTTTATTGTTTCTTCTGTGATGATTGTATTGTTAATCTCATGGTATTTTGCAAGAACATTCGACAGAGAATATCTGATTGCTTTCATATCGTTGACATCTGGGCTTGTGACGGCATTTCTCATCGCTTGGATTAATGAAGCGAGCAAAGAAAAACAAACAAAAGAACGAAGAGCAAAACTTAGAAAATATTATGTTGCAAAATACAAACTCGCAAAAAATAAAGAACAACAAAAAAGAATCCTAGAAAAAATAGAGGAAAGAAACCTATTCGAAGATATACCAGTATTCACCCAAGAAGAATTAACGGAATTATGTAACCAAACCACGTGTAGTGATAATACATCCAACTAATCTTTTTAACATGGGTATCCGATTAACACCACCCTCAACCCTTACTTTTTAATTATCCATCGCATATAATGACATGTATGAATAAAACTGCGGAGGAACTTATTGCTATTGCCGGAACGTTATCCGTGACAATTTCAAAATGTAATCCAGAAATTGAAGATCTCACCGCTTTTATAGAATTTTTTGGTTTAATGCGCCACAATCTTGAAATAATTCGCCATAGAAGATTATCGGAAAGAAATAAAGATAAAACATGTAAAAACAAAAAATAAAAATTTCTGCTTGCAAAAAAAATAAAATATGTTATACTATGTTGTTTGTTAAACATGTAAATTCTCAAGCACATAATTTTGGTCCGGTAGTTCAGTTGGTTAGAACGCCACCCTGTCACGGTGGAGGCCGAGGGTTCGAGTCCCTTCCGGATCGCCAAAAGCCCTTATTGGGCTTTTTGTTTAAAAGGAGTTCAAACATGTTTTGTTGTAATTGTGGTCACAACCTACCAAATGAGGCAGATAAATTTTGCCCCAAATGTGGTACATCAAAAATTGGGCAATCGCAGAATCATAACGTTAATACTTTTTCTGCTTACCCGCATTTGGGCAACGGAAATGTAACAACACCGGACCAAGGACGAGGCATGGCTATAGCCGGATTAATATTGGGTATTTTGGCGATGAGCATTCCTATTCCTGTATTAGACGTGATTCTTGGTGTTGTAGGTTTGATTTTGGCCCTAATCGCAAAGCCACAGGTTGGCTCATTGCGGACAGCAGCAATTGTTGTTTCTATCGTTGGGCTTATAATTGCAATTCTGTTTACAATTATAGTGTTAAGTAGCGGACTAATATTTTCTTAAGAGGGTGAATGATGTTAGACATTGATAAAATAAATGAAACGATGCAAAAAAGTAGATTCATTAAAATGGTTGCGCGTTATCAACATTTGATATCAAATCTTCATGTAATTGACATATCAAAATGTGAAACCTTTCAAAGAACTTACAACTGTTTTTTCCAATTACGAAGAAATGAAAATTATCGCAGACAACATTTTGAATTTATGGAAGCAAACAAATTTAACAAACAAATATCATTCAAAATAATACTAAATCATTTGTCAAACATTCAAAACACCGTCGAGGCATCGTTTGCATCAAAAATGCTTTCAATCATCAACCCAGATATGCCAGTATTAGATTCAAAAGTCCTGCAAAAATTATCACTTAAAAAACCTTCACCAATTTCCCCGAAAAAAATTGATGAGACAATACAATTGTACGACAAAATCTGCGATTGGTATAAAGCATTCAAAAACACAAATCAATACACCCAATGGATAAAATTATTTAATCAACACTTCCCAAATTCAGGCATCAGTGATGTAAAGAAAATAGATTTCGTATTATGGCAATTAGATTAAAATTAAAAAAGGCTTTTAAAAGCCTTTTCTTTTTTGTCTTATAACTGCCCCGCATCCCTGAAATCTTCTACGAAGAAACCTTGTGGATGTTTACATGTTGGGCATAGGTTTGGTGCTTCTTTGCCTTTGTGGTGATGACCACAATTAAGACATTCCCACCAACATTCTTTTGCACGACTGTATAATGTGCCGTTCGCCAAATGTTTTGCAAGTTCATTATAACGATGTTCATGTTCTGCTTCAATTTTTGCGACCAATTCAAACTCACGGGCTATCGCATCAAAACCCTCCACTTTTGCTTCCTTTGCCATACGATTATACATATCCGTCCATTCAAAATTTTCACCCTCAGCAGCCTTCTTAAGATTTGCCGCGGTGTCACCCAATTGTCCCATTAATTTAAACCACATTTTTGCGTGACTTCTTTCATTTGCAGCAGTTTCCGTAAAGATTTTAGCAATACCATGATGACCTTCTTTTTGTGCTACACCAGCAAAGTAGGTATATTTACTTACCGCTTGACTCTCACCCGAAAATGCCTCTTCTAAATTCTTGTATGTTTTTGTGTCTCCTGTTAATTGTTTGCTCATAATTTTTTTCTCCTTTCGTGGTTATCTCAAGATATCATATATATCATGCACTCTGTATTGTTTTTTTATCATCTTTTGAAATTTTGTGCATTTTGTCTAATTTTTCGTCACGGCTTTCTTTTTTAATATCTATTATTTTTTCGCCGTAAGATTTTATTTTTATTTCGAATTTTAAGATTATTTTATCACAACTATGTTCATTGCCTTTATCTTCAATGATTTTACCTAGATTATCATACACAAGACACCCGGCAGGCAATTTAATATTATAAGAATGTCCGGTTTTTTGTGAAGTCACCTTCAACTTCATACCATTACGGCATATAACACTCGGAACCAGAAACAATGAATTTTCAACCTCCCTCCCTATATTAAGCGGTACTAGGACTTGTGTGATTGTTTCTTTATTCGATTTGTTATTGGCAAAAACACTTAAACAATTACCAGATACACTACTAGAAACCATAACTTTTGAATTTGACGAAGTTGTATGATTCATACCAGTATAAAGAACATTCATAAATTGACTTTCTTGTATTTTACAAAGATAATAAATTACATCTTTTTGCACCGTAATTTTATCTATGAAAAACATGAAAATTCCAATTTCAATAAGTTTATGGACCTCCTTAGTGTTCATGAAGGCATTTATAATTTCGCGGACGACATCATTTTGTGAAGAATAAATTAATGCGATATTAAATGAGACACCCATTTCTCCTAACTTTCCAAAATATTGAAAATTGTCCACTATATCAAAAAAATCTTCTTGTGATTCAATAATATATGTAATGGTAGGTAAATGCATGGTTGG
>Ga0131853_10026984_pt1 | contig 10322 bp, 11 predicted proteins | sample TergutLab28metaG_FD_92764 | JGI IMG/M metagenome (GOLD analysis project Ga0131853, IMG submission 92764) | Labiotermes labralis P1 segment gut microbial communities from Petit-Saut dam, French Guiana - Lab288 P1 (version 2) (version 2) | ecosystem: Host-associated > Arthropoda: Insects >... | reverse complement strand
TGGACTGGGTCGTGTGTTTCGGCGAGCGCACGCCGGTCGAGCTGATCGGGGCGCTGCATCCGGACGTGCTCGTGAAGGGCGGCGACTACGACATGGACGCGCTGCCCGAGTCGGCGCTTGTGCGCGGCTGGGGCGGGCGGGCGCTCGCGATCCCGTTCGAGCACGATCGCTCGACGACGAAGCTGCTCACGAAGGTGCGCGCGCAGCAGGGCTGAACGCGGCCCGCGAGCTTTATTGCGGCAGGGTCTGTGTCTGCACGTCGGGTTGTGCCACCGGGCCGCCGACCACGGGCACGTCGATGGACTCGGACGGCAGGATCGCCCGCACCGTCAGACGCTCGGGGTGAATCTGTTGGCTCAGCGGCTGGCTCGTGCGTGAGCCGGCCGCCGGCGTCGGGCCGAATACGCCGAGGACGGCCGCCAGAGCGGCGAGGTTGGCGAGAATCAGAATGGCAAGCAGCCAGCGCAGCATCGTGTGAAGCTCCGTCGATATCGTTAGTCAGGTCGCCGCGCGCGGCGCTTTATTCATGCCTCGTTTCATGCCTCGTCTCGTCGCCGCCAGGCGCTACGCCTGAGTCTGCGACGCGATCCGCGCGAGGCCCGCGAGCACCAGTGCGTCGTGGCGAGTATGCGGCACCTTGAGTGCCGCTGTCACTTCGGCCGCCGCGCCGCCGCTCACCACGAGCCGCACCGGCGCCTGCCACGCGGCGCACAGATCATCCCAGGCGCGCTCGATCAGCGCCGCCTGCGCGAGCGCACAGCCCGCCACGATCGAGCGTTTCGTGTCGGTGGCAAAAGCGGTGGGAGAACCGGTCGCACAGCGCTCATCGGCCGCGCCGCCCAGCGCACGTGCCGCAGGGGCGTCGAGCACCGGCAACTGCGCCGTGTTCTCGCCGAGCGAGCGCATCATCAGCGACCATCCTGGCGCAATCAGTCCGCCGACGAACGTGCCGTCCGCGCGCAGCGCCTCCAGCGTCGTGGCCGTGCCGAACGTCGCGATCAACAGCGGCTCGCCGGGGAACGCGGCGCGCGCGCCGATCATCCCGGCCCAGCGGTCGCTGCCGAGCGCATCGGGCGTCGTGTAGCCGTTGCGCACGCCGCATTGCTGCGCACAGGCGCGAATCACCGTGCGCGGCAGGCCGGGCCAGAGGGCGTCGATCAGCGCGTCGAGCCGCCGCGCGACCGCTTCGCCCGCGACGTTCGAGATCCATACGCTGCCGGGGGCGGGCAGACTCAGCCAGCCGGCCGGGACCGGTTCGCCGTCCTGCAGGCTTGCGTGGCTTGCCGCGTCCGCGTGGGTGAGCGCACCGGCTGCACTGGCCGCGTCGGCCGCGTGGGAGATGGCCCATTTGATCCGGCTGTTGCCCGCGTCGATGAGCAGGTACGGCGCGCCGCTCATACGTCCTGGCCCGCGATGCGCAGCGACAGGTCGCCGGTCGTGATGGTCTCGCGACCCTGCGCCGTATCGAGCAGCAACTGGCCGCGCTCGTCCACGCCGAGCGCCACGCCGCGCATCACTTCCTGACCTTGCTCGAACAGCGCGACCTCGCGGTTTGCGTAGGCGTGGCAGGCGTTCCAGCGCGCCTGGAACACCGCGAAACCGGACTCGCCGAAGCGTTGCAGCGCGGCTTCGAGCGCGGCGAGTTCGGCGGCGAGCGTATCGGTGAGATTGGCGTTCGGCCATGCGCGCGAGAGCGCCGTCGGCGTGGTGCCAGGCAGCGGCGGCGCCCCCGCGCCGCTGTTTTGCTCGCGAACTTTCGCGGCGAGTTCGTCGGCGCCGCGCACGTTCGTGCCGATGCCGATCACGACCGCGGTGGCCTCGGGCGTGCTCCACGCCGTTTCGACGAGGATCCCGACCAGCTTGTCGCCTTCGAGCAGCACGTCGTTCGGCCACTTCAGCGCGATCTGGCCAGGCGCCGCGACGGGCAGCGTGCGCAGGCCGTCGACGAGCGCCGCGCCGATCGCAAGACTCAGGCCCGCGAGGCCGTCGATAGGGCGCGGAATCACGCAGGCGAGCGAGAACAGCAGCGCGTCGCCGGGCTGCGCGATCCAGTTGCGGCCGCGCCGGCCGCGCCCGGCCGTCTGCAGGTAGGCGACGCGCACGATCGGCCGCGCGAGCGCGTTGCGCCGGTGCGGCAGCGCCTTGATGCGCGCCATCAGGTCGGCGTTGGTGGAGCCGGTCTCCTCGACGATCTCGAGGGGCCAGTCGTGGGCTGCCGGACCGAACAGGGTCACCGCGCGGTCGCGGTCGATGCGCCAGTCGTCGGCGCCAGCAGCGGGGGAAGTGGGCTTCGTGTTCATGGGCCGTATTGTAGTAGGTGAAATATTCCATTCCGCAGCTTGAATGGGGCGGGTTCGCTACAATGATTTTTCACCTTTTCCCGTAAGACTTCGACCTTGACTCAAGAGACGCCACCCGGCCTCGACATCTCGGCCGGCTCGCAGGGAAAGATTGTCCGGCTCTCCGGGCAGTGGACCGCGCTCGCGCTGGCGCGCGACCGGGACCGCGGCGGGGCCGTGCTGCGCCTGCGCACGATCGCGCAGGACCACATCGGCCAGTGGGATCTCTCGCACGTCGCGCGTATGGATCACGTGGGCGGCCAGGCGCTGTGGCGCGTGTGGGGCCACCGGCTGCCGCCCGATGTCGTCGGGCTCACCGACACGCAGCGCGACATCTTCAACCGCATCGCGCTGCTCGACTCGGTGCGCGAGCCCGTGGACCGCGTGATCCACGTCGATCCCGTCACGCGGCTCGGCCTCGGCGTCTTTTCGTTCTTCGAGCATCTGCACGGCGGCATCACCATGCTCGGCCGCGTCGTGCTCGATCTGCTGCTCATCTTGCGGCGCCCGAAGCTCACGCCGTGGATCGAGATTTCGTCGAATATCTACAACGCGGGCGCGCGGGCGTTGCCGATCACGGCGCTCGTCGCGTTTCTGATCGGCATCGTGCTGTCGTATTTGTCCGCGCAGCAGTTGCGGCTGTTCGGCGCGAACCAGTTCATCGTCAACATCCTCGGCCTTGCGATCATCCGCGAACTCGGGCCGGTGCTCTCGGCGATTCTCGTCGCCGGGCGCTCGGGCTCGGCCATCACCGCGCAGATCGGCGTCATGCGCGTGACCGAAGAACTCGACGCCATGCGCGTCATGGGCATCTCGCACGGCCTGCGCCTGATCCTGCCGCGCGTGCTCGCGCTCGGCATCGCCATGCCGCTGCTCGTCATCTGGACCAACATCATCGCGCTGCTCGGCGGCGCGCTCGCGGCGAAGCTCGTGCTCGGCATCGACATGACGTTCTTCGCGCGCTCGCTGCCCGCGGCCGTGCCGGTCGCGAACCTGTGGATCGGGCTCGGCAAGGGCGTCGCGTTCGGCATGCTGATCGGGATCATCGGCTGTCACTTCGGCTTTCGCATCAAGGCCAATTCGCGCAGCCTCGGCGAAGGCACGACGACGTCGGTCGTCACGTCGATCACGGTCGTGATCCTCGCGGACGCCGTGTTCGCGATGCTGTTCCAGAACGTGGGGTTCTAGTGAGAACGCCGCTCAACGAGACCGTGCGCCACCGGCCGCTGCCCGTCATCGGCGAGCCGGTGATCGAGGTGCGCAATCTCACGAAGCGTTACGGGCGCAACGTCGTGCATCAGCATCTGAGTCTCGACGTGCGGCGCGGCGAGATCGTGACGATCGTCGGCGGATCGGGCTCGGGCAAGACGACGCTCGTGCGCCAGATCCTCGGGCTCGAGCGCCCGACCTCGGGCACGATCCGTCTGTTCGGCGAAGACACGGCGAAGATCGACCCCAACACCGCGCGGCTCATGCGCACGCGCACGGGCATGCTGTTCCAGCACGGCGCGCTGTTCTCGTCGCTGAACGTGTTCGACAACATCGCCCAGCCCGTGCGCGAGCTGGGCCGCGTGCCGGCCGATCTGCTGCGCGAGATCGTGATGCTCAAGCTCGAGATGGTGGGGCTGCCGTGCAAGCACGCGTCGCTGATGCCGGCGGCGCTCTCGGGCGGGATGGTCAAGCGCGTGGGGCTGGCGCGCGCGATCGTGCTGGAGCCCGAACTCTTGTTTCTCGATGAACCGACGGCCGGGCTCGATCCGCGCTCGTCGGACGAAGTGGTGGAGCTGATCAGCACGCTGCATCGCGCGCTCGGGCTCACGGTCGTGGTGATCACGCACGATCTCGACGCCATGGTCGCGCTCTCGACGCGCGTGGCCGTGCTCGCGGAACGGCGCGTGCTCGTGGCGGCGCCCGTGGAGGAGGTGGCGGGCGTGGACGATCCGTTCATCCGCGAATACTTTCTGGGCATGCGCGGACGGCGCGCGCTCCAGGCGCTGCCGCCCGCGCGGCGCGCGAAGCTGCCCGAGGCGGCGCTGGAGCCCGCCTTCGGAACCACGGCGAGCACGACGCCGGGTCAGCCACCGGATGCGTCCGGGGCCTCGGGCCGCGAGCGCTGAGATGATCATGTTCGTATTGGAGCGGCGCGGTCCCGCAGAGGAGACCTGACGATGGAAAACAAACCGCATGCATTCTGGGCCGGGCTGTTCACGATCGGCTTGCTGGTCGTGATCGGCTTCGTGGCCTTCTACTTCAGTTTCGATCGCACCGTGCGCGTGCCGTACGACCTCATCGCGGAGTCGAGCGTGACGGGTCTCTCGCCCGACGCGGACGTGCGCTTTCGCGGCCTCGACGTCGGCAAGGTGCAGTCGATCGCGTTCAATCCCCATCGGCAGGGGCAGATCGTGATCCGCATCCTCGTCGACGAAAAAGCGCCGATGACGCGCTCGACCTACGGCACGCTCGCGCTGCAGGGCGTGACGGGCATCGCGTTCGTGCAGCTCGACGACACGGGGACGGACGAGGCGCCGCTGGTTTCGTCGAAGGAGAACGTCGCGCAACTGCCGCTGCGCCCGGGTCTGCTCGACCAGTTGCAACAGCATGGCGAGGCGCTCGTGCGCAAGCTCGACAGCGTCGCCGACGAGGTCAATTCGATGCTCTCCGAGCAAAACCGTCAGCAGATGATGGGGGCCGTGACGAGTCTGCGGCAGGCGGCCGACAGTGTGAATACGCTCGCGAAGCAGCTCGGGCCGGCGACGGGCGAGCTGCAGCAGACGCTCGCGTCGACCAACACGCTGATGCAGAGCATGAACAGCCCGCACGGCGCGTTGCAGACCAACCTGAACAAGGCGGGCACGGCGGCGCAGCAGGCGGGCGTGGCGCTGCAGTCGATGAACGACTCGATCGCGGATCTGAGCGCGCGGCTCGGCTATAACACGCTGCCGCGCGTCGATACGCTCACCGACGACGTGAGCGCCGCGGTGCGCTCGGTGAACCGCGCGGCGGACACGCTCAGCGCGAGCCCGCGCAGTCTGTTGTTCGGCGGTGCGCCGCAGCCCGCGCCGGGACCGGGCGAGGCAGGCTTCTCGTGGCCCGCGGCGAGCGGCGGCAAATGATGCTGCACGACGGGATGCTGCACGACGAAACAAAACGCGAAGGATCCGCCATGGCACGCTCGACTTTCTCAAGCCGTACCGTTGTGACGCTGTTTGCCGCGTGCGCCGCCGCGGCGCTGGTGGCGGCGTGCGCCGGGGCACCGGTCACGATCAACGACGTTCGCTATGACCTCGGTCCGCCGCCGGCCGCCGCGACGGCTTCCGCGTCCACCGCCGCGTCTGGCGCTTACGGGCTGCCGCCGCTCAAGGTGCTCGTCGTGAGCGCGCCGGCGCAGCTCGACAGCGACGGCATCCTGTTCCGGCTCGGCGCCGATGCGCAGCGCACGGGCCGTTACGCGCACAGCCGCTGGACGATGCCGCCCGCGCGGCTGTTGACGGCGCGTCTGCGCACGGCGCTCGGCGCGCAGGCGACGGTGCTCGATGGCGCCGACGCCGTGCCGGCGCCGCGTCTGCAGGTCGAACTCGAACAGTTCGAGCAGGTGTTCGGCAGCGCGACCGAAAGCTACGGCGTGCTGACCGCGCGCGCGACGCTGATCGATCATGGCAAGGTTGTCGCGCAGCGTCAGTTCGTGGTGCGCACACCGGCTTCGTCGCCGGATGCCGCGGGCGGCGTGCGCGCGCTGGCGGCGGCGAGCGATGAGTTCGTGCAGCAGATTGGGGCGTGGGTCGGTATGCGCAGGCCGGCAGGCACGCCGTGAATACGCGCCCCCCCGTGGCGCCCGGTGCGTTCGCGCAACGCTCGCTATAATCGGCCGAAACCCCTGCCGGATCCGCACCGGACCCGCCACGGGACGACCGACCCAACAGGCCCACTGCAAGCCGCAAAGCACGCTGAACAGCGCGAAGCCGCGCACGGCCTTCATCGATACCGCACGCCATGACCGATTCCTTTTACAAGTACCACGTATTTTTTTGCCAGAACCAGCGCGAACCGGGCGCGAGCCGTCCGAGCTGCGGGAACTGCAACGCCCAGGGCATGCAGGAGTACGCGAAAAAGCGCGTGAAGCAACTGGGTCTCGCGGGCGAGGGGCAGGTGCGCATCAACAAGGCCGGGTGTCTCGACCGCTGCGAGGAAGGCCCGACGATCGTCGTGTACCCGGAAGGCACCTGGTACACCTACATCGACGAGACCGACATCGAGGAAATCGTCGTCTCGCATCTGCAGAACGGCCAGGTGGTCGAGCGTCTGAAGATCGATCGCTGAGGAACGCTGCACGATGAACGCCCAGACGCAGAAGTTCTCGATTGCCGGCCCGGTCGGCCAGATCGAATGCGCGCTCGACCAGCCCGACGCGGACACGCCCGTGCGCGGCATCGCGCTCGTCGCCCATCCGCATCCGCTGTTCGGCGGCTCGATGGACAACAAGGTCGCGCAGACGCTCGCGCGCACGCTCGTGCAACTCGGCTATACGACGTATCGCTCGAATTTCCGCGGCGTTGGGGCGACCGAGGGCACGCACGACAACGGCATCGGCGAGCAGGACGACCTGCTCGCGCTCCTCGCGCACATGCGCGCGCAGCCGGGCCAGGCCGACGTGCCGCTCGTGCTCGCCGGTTTTTCGTTCGGCACCTTCGTGCTCTCGCACGTCGCGAAGCGGCATACGGAAGCCGGTGGCGCGATCGAGCGCATGGTGTTCGTCGGCACGGCCGCAAGCCGCTGGGACGTCGCGCCGGTGCCCGAGAACACGCTCGTCGTGCACGGCGAACTCGACGATACGGTGCCGATCCTCTCCGTCTACGAATGGGCGCGGCCGCAGGAACTGCCCGTCGTGGTGATTCCGGGGGCGGAACATTTCCTGCATCGCAAGCTGCATGTCCTCAAGCGCATTCTCGTCGATGCCTGGCATCCGGCGGCCCGCTGACTGATCCCGGTCGACCCCGCCACTGACCCCGTTTATCCGGCATGTAAGGCGGCTGTGATGGATCGCAGCCGCTCATGCAACGCATGCGTAAACGGCACGACAGGTCAGCATAAAATCATCGCTCGAAGAAAATCCGCCACAACGTCGCGCGTATAATGGCCGTTCTTTTTGGGATGCGGTGCGCGTTTCGCTGCGCTCGTTTGCCGACCAGAGCCGACCAAACGGCAGGTATTCGATGGGTGTCCGCTGCATCGCGTGCGAACCAACGCACCACCCAGCGGGTCCAATCGCTCGCTGTTCGCGGCGGCTCTCGACCGGCCACGCATCCCGATCCAGCGGATTCCCCCGAGCGTGCGCCGCATGGCGCGCAAAGTTCATTCAGCCCGACACGAACCTATGCGTTTTCTCCCTTCCGGCCAACTGTCTTCTTCCGCTTTCGTTTCCCGTTCGTCTTCCTCGCTCGTTCGTACCGTCACGCTAGGCGCCGTGCTGCCGGCGATGCTGTTCGCATCGGCCGGCGCGTTTGCCAAGCCTGAGCCGAAGCATGCCGCCAAGCACGCGACGGCCGCCGTGGCCGCTCCCGCCGCGCCTGCCGCTGCGGTCGCGTCGGCTGACGCTTCCGGCGTGGTGCCGCCGCCCGCGGTGAGCGCGCGCTCGTGGGTGCTCGTCGATGCCACGGCCAACCAGGTCCTCGCCTCGGGCAACGCCGATGAGCGCGCCGAGCCGGCGTCGCTCACGAAGCTGATGACCTCGTACCTCGTGTTCGAGGCGCTGCAGTCGAAGAAGATCTCGATGGATCAGATCGTCGAGCCGAGCGACGCCGTGCGCCGCGTGAAGACCGATGAATCGCGCATGTTCATCGAAGCGAACAAGCCGGTTTCGGTGCACGACCTCGTGTACGGGATGATCGTGCAGTCGGGCAACGATGCGGCGATCGCGCTGGCCGAACTCGTCGGCGGCAGCGAAGCGAACTTCGTCACGATGATGAACGCCGAAGCGCAGAAGCTCGGCATGACGCACACGCATTTCTCCGACGTCAACGGCATGCCGGCCCCGGATCACTACACGTCGGCCGGCGACCTCGCGACGCTCTCGACTCACCTGATCCGCGATTTCCCCGAGTACTACAGCATCTTCGCGGTCAAGGAATTCAAGTACAACAACATCAACCAGTACAACCGCAACCGTCTGCTGTGGACCGAGCCGGGCGTCGATGGCCTGAAGACCGGCCACACGAACGCGGCGGGTTACTGCCTGATCGCGTCGATGCGTCAGGCGGTGCCGGGCGGCGGCGAGCGACGTCTGTTGTCGGTGGTGATGGGCGAGCCGACCGAGCACGACCGCGTGCAGGACAGCATGAAGCTGCTGAACTACGGCTATAGCGCGTACGAGTCGAAGCGCATCTATGCGGCGAACCAGGTGGTCGCGACGCCGCGCGTGTTCAAGGGCGCGGTCAACAACGTGAACGTCGGCGTGACGAAGGACCAGTACGTGACGCTGCCGCGCGGCACCGCCGACAGCGCGAAGCCGCAGGTTGCGCTGTCGAGCCCGCTGATCGCGCCGATCGCGCAGGGCCAGCAGGTGGGCACGGCGAAGTTCGTCGGCGCCGACGGCAAGGTGCTCGCGCAGGTTCCGCTCGTGGCGCTCCAGGCCGTGCCGCAGGCCGGCATCGTCGGACGCGTGTGGGACTCGCTGATGCTCATGGTCAACAAGAAGAAGTAACGATGAGCATGACCGAAGCCAGCAACATGAGCCCAAACGCGAACCCGAGCCCGAAGGAATCGCTGATCGAGTTTCCGTGCGATTTCCCGATCAAGGTCATGGGCAAGACGCACCCGGAGTTCACGCAGACCATCGTGACGGTGATCCGCTCGTTCGACAGCGGCTTCGATGAAGCCGCGATCGAAACGCGTCCGTCGAGCGGCGGCAACTACACCGGACTCACGGTGACGGTGCGCGCAACGAGCCAGGCGCATCTCGACGATATCTATCGCGCGCTGACCGGGCATCCGATGGTGAAGATCGTGCTGTAACGGCGCATGCCGTAGCACACGGAAGAGGGCCGCAGCGTGTATCGTGCGGCCCTTTTTACGTCCGTCGTGCGGTTCAGCGTGCGCTGCTCTGCGGCTCGCGCAATGCAACTGCGGCAGCCGTCGCCTGCGGCCCCGCTTCGCACGCGTCCTCATAAAGCCGCCGAAAGCGCGCCACTTCATCGAAGACCCAGTCGCGAAACACCTGCACGCGTTCGGTCTGCATGCGCTGCGGCGGGCAGATGAAGTAGTAGCGCCACGGGCTCGCGCCGTCGATGTCCTTGAACAGGCGCACGAGCCGCCCGAGCGTGATCTCGTGCATCGCGAGCGAGCGCCGCACGAGCGCGATGCCCTGCCCGTCGATGGCCGCTTGCAGCAGGTTCGACGAATCCTGGTAGAGCACGCCGCGCTTCGGTTCCGGCAGGTCGGCGAGCCCCGCCGCGTTGAACCACGGACGCCACAGTTCGTCCTCCGAGCGCAGGAGCGGCAGCCGCGCGAGTTCGCGCGGGTCGGTGGGCAGCTTGCCGCCGTTGAAAGCGGGCGAGCAGGCCGGGAAAAAGATCTCGTCGAGCAGCAGTTCCGTGTGCAGACCCGGGTAAGGGCCGCGTCCGAAGCGGATCACCACGTCGACGTCGTCGCGCGCGAAATCGGTGAGCTGGTTGGTCGACTGGAGTTCGACGTCCCATTGCGGATGCGCCTCGATGAAGCGGCCGATGCGCGGCGTCACCCAGCGCGCCGCGAACGACGACAGCATCGACACCACGAGGCGCCGCTCGCGGTCGCCCGCGCGGATCGTCTGGGTGGCCTGGGCGAGTTGCGCGAGCGCGTCGCGCACCTGCGACGCGTAGCGGCGCCCGGTGTCGGTCAGGCGCACGCGCTTGCCGTCGCGCGCGAACAGCGCGACGCCGAGTTCGGCTTCGAGCGCGCGGATCTGGTGGCTCACCGCGCCGTGCGTGACGAAGAGTTCGTCGGCGGCGC
>Ga0131853_10026983_pt1 | contig 10322 bp, 9 predicted proteins | sample TergutLab28metaG_FD_92764 | JGI IMG/M metagenome (GOLD analysis project Ga0131853, IMG submission 92764) | Labiotermes labralis P1 segment gut microbial communities from Petit-Saut dam, French Guiana - Lab288 P1 (version 2) (version 2) | ecosystem: Host-associated > Arthropoda: Insects >... | reverse complement strand
GGTAAAGTGATCCCGTTACAGGCCCGGTGTGGCCCAGAGGGTGGGTAGAGGTATAGCTCTACTCTTCCACGACCGCGGCACTAGAAGGGGGTGAGTGGTCAGCAGCACGCCCCGGCCGCACTTAATCCCCGGGAAAGACTCGGTGCCCATTTTATAGGAGGTTGGGTGGGCCACAGGGCCGGTCTGAACGGGCGGAATCTCGTCCCTACCGGGATTCGATCCCGGACCTTCCAACCCGTAGTCAGTCGCTATACCGTCTGAGCTACCGGGCCCACATACAATTAAATATTCTGTATATTTAAACTTCAGGTTTTCATATCGGAGACGGAATGCAGGAGATTATGAACTGTGCGGTAGAAAAGGAGACTTTTAATAAACCAAATAACTAGCAACACAAAAAATCACCTCGTGACAGTAGCTCCAGCAGTAGAATGAAAAGCTTAAAACCTTTCGCCTGACAGACACCAATGTCGTCATAAATGCGCCATTGTTCTCAGCTTCAAGAACTTAAGCTATCGTAATATTTCAAACGCAGGAATAACCTTCAGCACTAAGATTCACAGACTCCGTAAGGACCGTAATTTCAAGTTATAAAATTACTTGTCTGAAGGACAATATCACACAACACACGGTGAGAACAACTGTACTCAAGAGAGCCTGTGACGTGCGGTCACTCTCAGAGATAAACAAAGCGGTATTATCAGCTGGCGTGCTGCACATTAAGACCCTAATGTTTAGTTTCTACAATTCTATATCGGTTGCACGAAGATCTGAACGGTGACAAATCAATTATATTAGCCCCTCTGTATGCTTCATTCGTGACACCACTAAGCAATGTTCGAATAATTTCAGAAACTGTTTCAATACCATGAATTAGTTGATGAATTTAACGTATATTAACCCTTTAAACGCCAAGTTGAATCCCATTTGCCATTTGCTGGCATTGTTAGGAGCTCATAATATTCTCCACGTTAGCAAGATTAGGGTTAAACTGTAATGGCTATTCGCGAATATCAAGACAAACATTTAAAATATATCCTTGTTTAGCTGAACGTTGTCTGATCTCCGAGGTAAGCCTATCGAACACGACGTCCTGTGACAGACGCTGTAACGAACACACAGGTAAAAAATTTTATGAAAAATAAAATTCGCCTACAAAAAACGATATTACTGGTTCTGCATAACGATGTTTTTGGGCTGTTTGAAGCCAGAGAATTAAACATACCCTTCTTTAGTGGGGGGACCCCCCCCCCCCCCAGTGGCGTAACGTTAAAAAGGAATTCCTTGCCTAGCAATCAAGTGATTCTAATTTAAGGCGGAGCACATATACACAAACACACACACACACACACACACACACACACACAGCCTTGTGAACTCATAAGCCTACTTCTTTCTTATGGAAAGAAATAAAAATGTAAAGTTGTCCATGTCCGAGACATGAAGGCAGATAGGGGGAGTACAGGAATAGCTCCACTCATTCATAGACTCGGCGCTACATGGGGGGGGGGCGGTCAAAATCATGTCTCTACCGCTTCACCCCCCGGGAAAGCACGACTGTACCCACCGAAAAGGAGGCTGGGTGGGCCCTAGAGACATGCTGGACAGTTTCTGGAGGAAAAAATCGTCCCCACAGGGAGAGGAACACCGGACAGCCTAGTTCGCAGCCAGTGGCTATACCGACTACGATATTCCACTCCAAAAGAAAGGGAATTACACTTAAAAAGTATGGTACTGGCTGTCCATGCATGGCATAATATTCATACCAAATTTAAGTAAAATAGTGTATTTCAGTACTGACAAGTACACAAAATGCTAGGTCAAAACATAAATTTACTTACTTCATAAGAACCGAAAGTAGGTTAAGAAATGCTTCACTGTATCTCAGGTAAAAGTAAATCAGTCCCATTACAGGCCTGGACAGGCCCAGAGGGTTCCAGGAAGTTAAGGTTCCCAGATTTCGTGACAACGGCACAGGATGGTGGTAAGTTGTCAGCCTTACGCACCTGCCGCCTTTACCCCCAGGAAATGTTCCTGGTACTCATTTCTGTTAGAGGCTGAGTCGACCCCAGGGCCATAGTGCGATCGGAAGGATTTTGTGCCAATGAAAAATCCACTGACACCGACTGGGATCGAACCAGCGCCCTTCCGATTTGTAGCATAGCACCTTAACCACTGTGCTACCACGGTCCCCACTGTATCTCAGGTACGTGCTAAAATTATGATTAACCTGTATATATAGTTAAGACCTCAATTTCAAGAATAAAGCGTCGTCATAGAATATACATACATATATATATATATATATATATATACAGTTCCTGTTTCGAATCTTGCTTATCATAAAAACTGCTTTAAGGAGAAGATTAACGAGGCACAGTTTCATCAAAATCACTTCAGCCACTGATAAAAATTTCAATGCGTCTTTTTCGTTTAGTGTTTCCATCTTAAGGTTCAAATTTTTAATATTCTGTCCCATATGTCTACAAGGGTGTCATATAAGCAGACCTACATGTTACGTAATTTTTTTTATCTTATTATTGTTGTAGGCCTGTCTACGTCACTTACTTTGGTGAAACTTATTGAAGAACAAATTGTACTGTATAGGAGATATCTCGACAGATTAGTTTAAACCGGTCTGTCCAGTGCTCATGTCACCCCACGTAAACGATGCCTTAAAATATGAAACTCTGTATCTTTCCAAGTATCACCTCTGTATAGGCAATAAAATGCAAGTTTTTTTTGTAGAAAAGAAGAAAAACTGAAATCTTATTAATCTTCATTATTCTTTATAACGTCCTCAAAGATGCAAGTCATTTTTATCTTAATACAATTTATGTTATATTTTTACGTAATGTAAATATCATGAAAACAAAATCGTTCTCTAATTGTTTCATTACATTCCAATTACGTTGGACTTTCTCTTGGATTTATCTCAGTAATTAACCAACTTGATGCACAAAATTTTTGTTTTACAATAAGTTTATTTCATGCCTCTACATGTTTCGAGCACATGTGCATCAAGTTGGTTAACCTTTTGGCGCCGGAATTATTTTTTTAATTTTAGCACACCCTGTGTATAAAATGTGAATACAGGAATCAAACAAGTTAGAATTATGAAACAAACTGCATTTTGAAGAGAAAAAAACGGAGTATACACAATGTTTAAAATATTCGGTACCTATATTTGTTGAATAAATATATAAAATGCAACTTTAGAGGTTAGCGGTGCGGTACGACCACTATAGTTGACATTAGGCGTCAAAGGGTTAATTACTGAGACAAATATACTGAGTTGCACGGTCAGCAAAACGTCAAAAAATTTCTTTGGATGTATTTAATACACTTAAACAGGTAAAACAATGTACATTTTGGGGGCCGCATTGGGAGTAAAGTGGCAGGTACACAGCATTCACATTTGCCATCCTTCCCTATTTGATTGCATTAAATATAAATTACAATGAATTCGTAATGGACTGCATGTATAAGACGAAACGAAATGTGAAATCTGACCGAACTCTCGAATTTCATCTCAAATAATAAAGACCCTTAGCAGCTGGTACTCTACCTGTCAGTCACGAATTCCCTCATACTTTAACGGATACCGAATCTTAATAAAAGTCCTCAGAACACTCCATGGATTCTATCATTAGCCGAACTAATACAAACACAGCACCTCGCAGCAGCCGAAGTGTTCATTTCAGAATATCGCAGTGATACGTGTCAAATTTTTTTTTTTTTTCAAATTCTCCTTTGTGTTTGGCGTGCTACATAGCCCGCCCCTTTCAACGTCCTTGACTTGGTAAGTCTAATAATATTTCATGGAATGTAAAAATGCTCAAGCCCCTCAATAAGTAATTTTCTCCGGTATCGTCTTATATTTTTTTTTCGGTCTTTAGCTTTAACATTCTCCTCATTAGTCCGTGTTCTTCCCCTACGTTGAGGCATCGTAACACTACATACTTTTTTTTTTTGTGGCGCTGCGGCCCAAAGCGGACCATGGCCTCTTCACTCTTGAGGTTTCTAGCTCACACACAATGACGCATCACAGTCGCTAGGACTCTTCTGACAGTGATCAGCGCGTCGCAGAGACCTCTACCTGACAACACACAACACTCACACCAGAAAAGCATCCATGTCTTTAGCGGGATTCGAACCCACAACCTCAGCAGGCGAGCGGCAATACACCTACGCCTTAGACCGCGCGGCCACTGGGATGGCGACCATACTACATAGTAGTAGGAAATAACAACTTCGACTTTACAGATATACATACATATATATAGCTGCACGACAATAGCAAGAATATAGAAATTAAAAGAGACGGTGGCTGCTATAGTCTATTATCTTGATCTTATTTCTTTATATTTCATTATTCTTTGTGCCGCCACAAATAACCGAATGGGTTGACAGAAGTTAACAGGTCAAATATCGAAAGCTGCGTCCGAAACCCGTCACCAGCTGAAACATTTCTCTCGTCGCTGGCAATCGGGCCAATGTATTTATCGACCCCTATCTCAGAACAAAGGCAGATTCTAATTCAGGACTGTTAACAATTGTCCAAATCAATGTATAAGAAATACTTGAACTGTACTTACTTCATCATCCTCTGCCTCAATATCAGCGTCATTCCTAACCAGAGCTGTAGCTGAAACAAAAGAACACAAAATAGAATGTGTCATTAAATAAGTGCTTCGAGATCACAGGGTGGAATGAAGATGACTTGCCTGTCAAAAGTCTGTGGCTTCTAGAATTAGAACATGTCTTATTTTATTGACATTTCATCCCAATACAGGACACTGTTGTTAAAAGATTTAGCACGTGTCAAAATTAGGACACAGCTGATTAAGCAGACAATGAACGCTCAGTAAAATTCGTCGCAGTAGTCTGAAGGATGATAAGTTAGATATTGTAAGCGAAGATAAGAAGTCTGGGAATTTATCTACCTTTTGTTTCATTATATCGAATACCGTTAACACTTACAAAACAGTGATTTGATCGTAAAATATCTGAAGCGTTTTGGTGAGTAACTCTTTATCTCGAAACACTTTTAGACTCCGATTGAAAAGGGGTCATCATTTTGTCCGGGAAATATAACTGTATACGGCGAATTACCCTCGTCATAGGCGGAGAAACTCATTTAGGTCTTCAAAAAGAGATTCCTTTACCAATGACTAATTTTAACCAAACTTTTTCGACGAGTGTTAGTAAAATCCCACATAAGAACTGCTTGAAGCCTCGGTCACAGTTTCCGGAGTGCTGAAATGCTAAAAGACAGACCTGACAAACTGATTAGGCATATCTGGCAACTTTCCACTGTTGAGTCGTCAGAAAACGGAGGATAGTACTCATGTAGGGATAAATAAAGTGCATGTATCTTCCTGATATTGAGGTAAATAATTTCCGTTTTCATTCGGCAACACTGCATGAGATGGGAAAATTGCGGAGCCACCGAGGGATTTGAGGTGGACAAAGTGACAGTGCGGCAGACATTTCCTCCTAGTACTTCGTTCTCTCTGTATCATTCCACCAGTGCTCCATGTTCATTACGTTAGGGGCCAGAGACGATAAACGTGATTATCAAATTGGAAGGCCTCAAATTACACAAATAAAAAGAGCTGAAAAAATGATCATGACTGTAAAGTGGCATACGTAAAGATTTTAAATAACAGTGATGTACAATTTAATAAATTATCTACTTGAAACGCTGAAGAATGGACAGTTTTCAGTACTGCAGCGTTAGTAAACTTCGAACGATCTGATATTTCTTTTGCTATTCAACATTAGGAACATTCTGCTGAAAAGTGTAAGCCACTCGCACTAAACTTAAGCCGTCCAGTGCACTTGTTTTTCACTTTGTTAGATTACAAACACTGCCAGTCTCTTGACATATTTTGCTCTGACAATGCCTGGCGATTGAGAGGAGGTGGCAGCAGCACAGTGTTGCCACGGTGCAGAATGAATGTTCAATTTGTAACAAGGAGAAAGTAGACCCTGCCTAAAACTATCCGGTTTTTAGGCGCGTTAGCAAACTTGCGAAAATCGACTAATAGCTTCGTAAAGTCTGTCCGTCCGTCCGCATGGAACAACTCGGTTCTCCCTTGACGGATTATCATTAAATTTGGTATTTGAACGTTTTCTAAAATATAGGGGGAAAATCCAAGGTACATTACAATCTGACGAGAATAAACGGCACTTCACATGGTGACCAAAGTACATTTATGATAATATCTCGCTCAGATCTTCTTAGAATGAGAAATGTTTCGGGCAAAATTTGTAGACAAAATCAAAACACACATTTTATTCTCAATAACATTCTCCCAAAAATCGTGCCGTTTATGAGATAATGTGTAAAAGTATGGTACAATCGGACAGGCCACAGATGACACTATATTACGGCGCATATTGGATAGCTAAGGCTACGGATACAAACTAAGAATATGTAATATTTATTGATTTTACAAAGCAACAATGGTTACGCGAACGCGCCTCAATGTTAAGTTTATACTATTGTCTCTCTTGTTAAATATCGGTTCTGCTATATTTGTCACCATGTATTTGGTGAAGTCATACAAACTTCATAGATTCACGCAGGACAAAGTTAGTGGATTCAGAGTTTAAAAGAGCTGTTGGGATTACAGACCGAATTCGTGAGGACGAAGGCCCGTGCCAACGGTATAGAGGATAGAGGAAATTATTTATATCAAATGCAGCCTGCATATCCTGACATGAATTCAAATTGTATCTAATTTTCCTTGAGGTGTTGGTCACCCTTATTTTCCAAAATGCACTAAAACAAAGGAAGTGAGAATCGAAACTATTTCCTTCCGCATACTAACCTACTTGTATCTAATTGGTCGGTTACTGGTTTCGCAATAATATTTTCTGAAGACGTACTCATATTGTCACGGTTTGGCACAGCTAGTTGGCTGAGACATTGCTTCCTGTAGACAGTCCATTATCTAATCTCTTGAAAGGTTGATAAATATAGGAAATACTGAACACTGTTGCAATGATATTTGGTCCGTGAGTACCAAAGTGCTCGGAGAAAAGTGTGTGCAAAAGCCACCTTTTTCCATCACTCTACGGACGGCTCTGTATTGGACATGGAGCCTCTGTGTTCAAAACGCAATTGGAGGGCACAGTCACTTTGACTAGAAATTATGAGTGAAATATGTGATCCCTAATTTTCTAGGGTCCTTGAGAGGCGGTTTGGATAGAACTCTCCCCTTACATACCAGACTGAAATTCGGTTTGCAAAGTTCAGCTACCTCATTGGTCTCAAACACGCAGCCTGCTTATGCCACCAGTTCATATTGCGTGCCCCTTTCACTGATCTTTTTCGAATTATACGATGTGCCCTGATGGTAATAAGTAATGACAACTGGAGCTAGCTTTCGGGCCCAAAAATCGGTGACGAACATTCTACGACTTCTTTTTTTTTGAAGGTGCCAAGCTGACGTGTGTGGAGTGAAAGTGAGAAAACTAGTATACAAAAAGAAATTGAGTTACACTGATTGCGAGGAATAAAAGATAAAAAAGTGGTGCAGTTACCGGACTACCACACCCACTACATTCCAGCTGAACTCACAGACAGCAGACGAAAAGAGTAGCTTCAAAACTGTTAGCGTTTTCAGGCTGAAACACTACATAAATTCCAGCGGGAGTGAATTGCGAAAAACTTTCAGAAAATTTTCTGCAAATTTTTCAGAGGGAGTTTATCGTACGTTGCAAATCTAAAGTTCTTCAAAAGCAGATTATTCACTAAAAGTTCGAAATTAAAATTATATAGAACAGTAATAAGATCAATAGTGACCCATGCATCAGAAACATGGGTGCTGAAAGAAAATATATTTCAGAAATTGTTAGTCTTTGAGATGAAAATCTTAAGAGGAATATTTGGGCCTACGAAAGAAAATCAAACATGGAGGATTAAAACTGACGAAGAATTAGATAAACTGATAAAACATAAAAATATAGTCAACTGCATCAAAGCCCAGAGACTAAGCTTGTTCGGCCATATACAAAGAATGCCTGAAGCCAGGGCAAATAAGAAGATATTTAAATGGAATCCCTTAACCAAGAGACCAAGAGGAAGACCCAAATATAGATAGGAGGACATCATCATACAGGACCTTGGTCAAATGAAGATCAAAAATTGGTTAACCTGTGTCCAGGATAGAGCAAAGTGGAAGGATGTCGTTGAGAAGGCCAAAATCTCCAATTAAAGGAGGTTCAGCGCCTGAAGAAGAAGTTTATCGTACGTGATATTTTGAGCCAACAATCGTAAACATCACGGAAATCGATTTGGAAAATTCAGACTGCGGCTGCGTCTTCTGTCGCTCAGCAGGAACCTATGGCCACAGAGGGCGCAAATCTCATGGGCTTTTAAAATGCTCCAATAGTTGAAGCTAACAAAATTGAGAAATCATATATTGAACTTTTGGAGTGTTTAGGAAAACTCTCCATTATCTATGACTGGATAGATCCTGGTTATTCAAAACAGAGCAATATTTAAAACTTTCCTGTGTCGTGCTGTGGAAAATAATGTATATCACTCTCCTAGTCTAGCTCCCTGGCTACACCAAAACAGCCGAGTTCCACACTTTTGGTGAAACTACTACTTCGTTTTTTTACTTCACTCATCAGTCTTCTTCTCATCTTCCAATGAATAAAAACACGCATCTTCTTAGTTAATCGCCTGTGGTAGGGTGAGGCTCGTTTCTTGTCTTATCCTTCACATCTCCATCACATTGCCATCGCGTTAGTGCTGCCTTACAAGACCTCATGAATTCACCGACTCTCGTCAGAGTCTAGCAAAGCCAGCTAAGTCCCACTCTCTTTCCTTTCACCTAAATCAAAATGGCGTCCAACCATGAAATATCGGTGTGCTTGAAATTCGGTAACGTAACAGGCACAAGGAGATGTCAACTGTCAGCGGTTTGGTTACACTTACTTTATTCATCTTTCCTTCGTTCCTTTCTTTCCTCCTTCCCATAGACGTAACTTGGCTTGGGGGGGGGGGGTGGGAGACAAAATCGACCATGAGTATTAGAAACATTAATTTAAGAAGGGATCAGGTTAGAAAGATGATGGGAAGATTCGATTGAACCTGCCCTCAATATACACACACCGCTTTCCCCCACTTTCACCCCAAAAGCACACATTCATGACTGAGTAAATTACTCTTAGTTAGAAAAAACATTGGAGGGGAATTTGCCCTCCCTGCCCCCCTCCCCCCAGGTTACATCTACATTCTTTCTTTCGTGTATATCTGCTTAATTATTCATTATTTATCTCTTCTTCATTCTTTGTCGGTTGTTTGTTATTTTCTTCCTTCCTTCCATTTCTTTCTTTTTTGTTTTGGCTTTTTTTTTTCTGTCTCCCGTTCCTTCTCTTCCGAGTCCGCACTATAGCTGAAACCTCTATAGTGCGTCTTTATGACTATGGCAAGACAAGCAGATCCGTGGAACTCTTGAAATGTTGAAGGTATGTGACAACCCTCGCAAATAGACGTAACTCGGTCCGGCAAGAAAATTGTAACACAACAGCAGTCAATAAAAATTAACAGGGAAGCCCTTCGGACCGACACAGAAACCCATGATCATCCTACACCCTTTTATTGCATGCGGCGAACGGTCACGTACTCTTCGCCAAGTAGGAAGGCAGATAAGAAAAATAATCGGGATATTTTATACAGATTATGTCAGCTGTCGACGCAGCCCTGGGAGGTCAATTGCACCAAGAGGCGTCTGAAGATAAAGATTTTAATCATTTTCACCGTTGCACCATGCATATTGTTTAAATCACATTTATTTCACCAACACATGCACCTGCGATTCACACAATATTAGTGATAATACATTGATTGTTAAAAGGATAAAACACTAAAATTATTGCCATTCCAACATGTTTCGGTTTTTCATAAACCATCCTCAGGGAGCTATTCGTGCCTATTGAAGTTACTTATTGTCCAGTATTATTTTCGAAGTATGCTGGCAGCATGTCATATTGTATTTGTGATGGGCTTGGATTTCATGTTACTCGTTTCCCTTGTGTTGACTTCTTCTGTCCTTGCGTGTCGTGCGTGGTATAATTCTTGATTCATGTAAATACATTTTAACAATTAACCTTCTGACGCCTAATGTCAACTATAGTGGTCGTACCGCACCGCTAACCTCTAAAGTTGCATGTTAAACATTTATTCAACAAATATAGGTACTGAATATTTTAAACATGGTATATACTCTCCTTTTTTTCTCTTCAAAATGCAGTTTGTTTCATAATTCTAACTTATTTGGTTCCTGTATTATTCACATTTT
>Ga0131853_10026982_pt1 | contig 10322 bp, 3 predicted proteins | sample TergutLab28metaG_FD_92764 | JGI IMG/M metagenome (GOLD analysis project Ga0131853, IMG submission 92764) | Labiotermes labralis P1 segment gut microbial communities from Petit-Saut dam, French Guiana - Lab288 P1 (version 2) (version 2) | ecosystem: Host-associated > Arthropoda: Insects >... | reverse complement strand
GCCTTTAAAGGGTTAATTTAAAATTTCGTCTAATTTCTTCTGCTACAGTAACAAGGGCATACACGTATTCCATGAGAAAGTGAAGCTTTCCAGAAAGTTGGCTGTAAAACACACAACACAGAGACTGAAGGCACGTAGAGCAAATGCCACAGCAGGCGCTGGGATATGAACCATTGGGGCGAAGGGAGCCTGGGCGTCGTGAGGAGTGTAAGAATAACAGCACCTACATGGCTTGAAAACAAACAGTTTGGCGTAATCGTCCATAATTCATTTTCGAAATAAGGAGCCTTAATCTTCATGTTTCTCCCGGGCAAGTCACCCAAAGTACTGACGCTTATGTATTGTATTCGGGAGGTTCCCAGTTCGAATTTCCGCCTGGACACAGACTATCTTGAGACACTTGTGGTTTTTGTCAATCTCAGTTGGCATGCCGAGATATGCCCCTGTGGTTATTATATCGACCGCTTCTTTCTCATCCCTTCAAATTCATCCTACATGTCGCACTGTGTATTATGAGCTACTGGCAGCATTGTTAACCCTCGGTGCACCATAGGGATCTTTAATTCCTCATATGTAGCCGATCTCGGTGCACCGTAATGTCGTGCATGCAGTTAGGAGTATCACAAATTTGAAACCCAAATACATGAGGTAAATGTAAATTTGTCCCTTTTCGTGCCAAGAATATACACAAAGGAAGTAGAGGTATTAATACAATGAGCCTTTTACCTCGGCGGTAGATGAAAGTAAGTGGTCAACTTCAAGCCCAGCTCGCTTTACCCTAGGGCAATAACGCCGATACTGATTAAACAGGAGGCTGGGTTGGCCCCAGAGTCGGACTGGACGAAGTGAGTAGAGAAAACCCACTTTAACTAGATATCTGTAAGTTTTTATTATCCAGACCAACAAACACCAAACATACATACACACATAACGTTAAGTGCTGCTACATGTTTCGATTCGTCTGCACCATCTTCAGGGAGTCTTCTCCTTCTACGTTGTTGAAGTTACAAAAATCATTAAGGTTACAAACTCAATAAAATCAGTAGATACAGGTGTGCTGATAAGTCCTTAGCCCGAACAGGAAGGAAACAAACTAATGTTTCTGTCAGAATGGCGTGAATTTCCTTCGGCGCCTTGCCTTGCACAAAAAGAAAAACTTGATGACAGCTCGCGTCTCGATGTTGTTGAAATCGCGCGCGTCCCTGACATGCTTCCGAGCTTGTTTCCTTCCTGGTCGGACTAAGGACTTATCAGCACCCCGATAAAAAAATTTAAATATTTGATCGTTATAGTTGATGGTATAATAGTCTATAAAATGCTATATGCTGTGTCATCTGTTATAATTACATTACATGGAAGTTATTAGCTTGGTGGCTGTATATACGGTCTGGACTGCATTATAGGTGTAATCCTGCAATGAATTAATATGAATCATGTAAGGTCAACGAAATGTGATCAGAGAGGTTGAACTGTATTTTATGCGATGGACTTACCCTGTGTGGGTGTTTCCTGTATGCAGGTATGACGAGAATTGAACTGGGAGTAGACATTGGAACTATGTGTCTTTTTCTATTATCATATCACATTTGTGGATTGTTTGTTGCATATGTTTTTGAAAGGAGTCAGTAGGATTTTTATCTAAAGACATTACATGATTTTCTTGCAGGAAAATATCGATTTTCTGTTCCAGTGTATCTTTGTACGTATCATGACCATGGTTCTAACTTTATCTGCCTTTGTTGTCGTTGGGCTATATTTTCCGGTAGAGAATTTATTTGTTTCAGATTATAATAGTGTCTTTTATGTAATGTATTATGTGTATTTATGTAGTGTATTTTGTGTATTTAACTCAATAACCTCTTTAATTTTTCTAGCTGCTAGATATCTGAAAGTGTTTGGTATTTTCGTGTCTAAGTATCTAAGAGCATTTTCAGTGTCTAAGTATCTAAGAGCATTTTCAGTGTCTATTAATAATACAAGACATCAAAACATTAAAACAGAAATAAACGAATGTAAGTTTTTATACAGGACATTGCGAGTAAAGAAAAATCTGGTTTGAATGGTATAATTTCATCCTTCGATTTAAATCTGCAGGTTTAAGACGACCGGAGCCGTGATATATGAATGGTCACAATCGTTCAGGATCCTTAGCGGTCACTGTCCGATGTGTCAATGCCTAGCACAAATGGCGAATGTCGGTGCGAGTGTACTCTCACCTGGAAACCTAACATAGCAAACATCTCGTCAATGTTTACTGACAGAAAGTGGGCTGAACCCCGTCTCCACAGAAAATTGCCTTGAAGAGTATCAGGACTCGAATGTCAGTGGATTTACATCTTTGTGGTGCAGGCTGCGTGTCCTGAATATAACTGCAGGGGTCGTTGTTTAGCAGTGGCGTACCGAGGGGGGGTTTGGGGGGTTCAAACCACCCCCCCCCCGAAATTCCGAAGGTCCTCCAAAACCGTGCCAAACTCAACTCGATTGTGAAAAATGTTAAAAATTGCTGAATTTTTTACGCTAACACCCCAACATGTTCGGAAAAAAGGCAGTAAAATTCTAAAACTACCGCCGGTTCGCAATTGTTTTACATTAACAATGACAAATAAATTGGTTGTCATCATAAATAGTCTTAAAGTACCAAAAATTAAGAAACATTAACTATATGAAACGAAATTTCTTGTAACAAACTGCAGCTGCCTCCAGAAACCCTGACTAGGAGGCTACCGCCCCCAGATCCCCTTTCTCTCTGTCCTCTGTCCTCAACTGAATTTGTTTAATCCCCCCCGAACAAAATTCCTGGATACGCCACTGCTGTTTAGTAATTTACCTTCCAGCTTCGTATCTGGGGGGGGGGGGAATCTTTTTGAATTGTCTCAGAGACCAACTGTCCTGAATGACATTTCCACAGTCCTCCACAGTAGCTTAAATTAGGCCCCTACGAAGTCACATAATACATATTCAACAGAACAGCTTTTGTTTCACAGCACGTTACCAGCGTAGGTAACAAAACATCATTAATCATTTGAATAATTAACTAGATTTCAAATGGTGTAATCCTCGATGCAATGCGCAGGCATTACGACGCTGTTACTTCTTTTCAAAATGTCATGCGGTTTTACAGTACGCACTTCAATATAATTTCATTTACGTGAATGGCAGAAGGCGCGGTCATCTCTTCATAAAACTCATAAACAATGGACAGAATTGTGTGCAGGATTCTTATACCAAATTATACCCAAATCTGAATATAAATGTGCAAAATATAGATATAAATATATTTACGACCGTAAATAAAGTACGAGTTTCACTGCTCAGATTTTCGTAAACTTCGTATCACGAGATAAAACGTTGCAAATTTTCTCTCTGACAAATTTACCTACGTTTGATAAAAGATGTATAAAAATACGGACAAGTTTTCATTTGCGCGCATACATAAAGTACGGCTTTTTTACAGTACCGATTTTGAGGAAAATCACACCTGTTTAATGACATCACATGCTGGTTGCCTGTACCAAATTTGACTTAAATCTGTCAATAAATGTGGACAGTACGAGCACAAATTCTTGTGCGCCTTTCATCGGATTTTCAGATTCTAATGCTTGCTTACCGACGTTGTGTAAAGTACAGATGCATTGAATTTAAAAAAAAAAAAGTTATTTAGATTTATTTTTATACTGTGTAAATATTCGAAATTGCCAGTGTCTAGGGTACACTGACCTTGAAAGAACGCAGACTAATACTTGATCGAAGGACGCTAATTACTGTACTCAAAAGTGTAAACAGTTTTAACTTAAGCCAGTGCACATAGCACATGAATACAGGCTTTGTATCAGCTACCCCTCAGTCGCCATGGTTCATTTCTCGGCGGATTTAAATTAAACCTGTGAAAAAGCCCCGTTGAAATTCAACAGGAAATGATTTCTTTCCTATCTTCATCCTTACGATCACCAAATAAACTTTTATTTTTCAACAGAATCTAAAAATATTTTTCAATCTTGGTGGAAAAAAAAGGTAAAGATGCTCCTGGGACCTCCATGAATGTTCACAAAAATGCAGTTCCGCTCGTTATTAATCTCGGCACCAAATGGAGCTTTACTTCCAGTGAAAGTGTTTCCTGTATCCACTGAACAGCAGACCTGATGGACTCCAGAGCTAGTTCGGAAGCAACAGTGAAGACAATAACACAGGCAATGTACTTATAACGTAATACTGAGGCTCGTTTGCGTAACCATTGTTGTCGTTGAAAAGTAATAAGTGTTATATATCATGAGCATATATCTGTATTCTTGCCTTAAATATCAAACATGCAAAGCGCATGCGCCTTATTTTACTGTCGTCTTTGGCCTGTCTGGATGTACAATAGTTTTCACGTTATTTCGGGGAAAACAAATATTAAACATAAAACGCGTGTTTTGATTTTGACGTTTTGCTCACCGTGCATCTCAGTATATTTATCTCAGTAATTAACCAACTTGATGCACAAAATTTGTGTTTTACAGTAAGTTTATTTCATGCCTCTACATGTTTCGAGCACTATGTGCTCATCATCAGGAGGTCAAAATTGCAATTAAACAGCCTCTGGTATCATCACACCTATAGGTGGCCGTCTCGTACACAGGTTGAGAGACGGCCACCTATAGGTGTGATGATACCAGAGGCTGTGTAATGAAATTTTGACCTCCTGATGATGAGTACATGTGCTCGAAACATGTACAGGCATGAAATAAACTTATTGTAAAACAAAAATTTTGTGCATCAAGTTGGTTAATTACTGAGATAAATAAAACGTGTGTTTTGATTTTCTCTACAAGTTTTGTCTGAAACATTTCCAATTTCAAGAAGATACTGTCACAACTGAACACGGGTCTTCAAGTAAAGTACCCATTATTATTGCAAGACTTCAATGAGACTTGAAATTTCTCTAAAAAAAATTTCGAAAAATATTAAAATGTCATAATTCATAAATATTCGTCCAGCGACAGGCGAGTTTTTCCATGCGGAAGAACGGACGGACATGAAGCTAATAGCTGCTTTTCTTAATTTTGCGAACGCGCCTAAACATTTCTTGTTCCTACAGGGAATCGAACCGTTAACTCCCCGGTTGTACAGACCGCAAACAGCCCAGGCACGCCTTAAGTACACTCCGAGTCTTCAGACGTCGGTCTACCACTTTGTTTGTTTGCAATCTGGAGCAGATTGCATTTCGAGAAGTGAACTCGTACTTTCTCTCCTCCTTTGCGTGATCCTTTAGATAAAAACCAGACAACCACAGCAAATATATGTCACAGCCTTGCCTCAAGTATCTGGGCTAAACTTCCTTGTGGCTAGCCTGACTTGAGGGTTACTTTCCAATGTAACCATATACTGAGGTAACAAGAGGCAGCTGGAACTGGACAGGATACTTGATATCGAAATACACTTAGCAACTGGTATTGTGAGTCGGAGGAAAGCCACGAAAAACCTCCGCATGAAGGTAATTTATAAAAACATATTAATTAAACTTTTTTACCATAGATCTCCATGAGAGTCTGGTGAAAGCTACGGACTCCTTCTCAAACAAATTACTTAAATTATTAAAATAGAAATACTGAGACTTATTGAAGGTAACATTTTTGGAGCCTAGAGATCATAAACTACTCTCTTGCCTACATTCATTATTGAATGACAACATAAATTTTAATTAGAGATTAGTGAAATAAAGCTGTAATTATCTTTATCGTTGCACCGTGCATTCTGAAATTTATTTAATTTATACACACACCAACTAATGCACTTATATATATAATATTAAAGAAGTTTAAAATTTACATTAAAACACTTAAAACGTTCGTACATGTTTCGATCATACGATCATCCTCAGGGAGCACATATTGTTCCTTGCTAAAGTTATATATTAAATCAATCAGTGACGTACTTCGTTATTTAAACTTGGTTATGTGGCAGCATGTCGTGTGTCTGAATGCTGTTCTGTCTTTATAGTTGCACCGTGCATTTTGTAGTTTAATTCAGTAACACACCAACAAATGCAAGGTTTTTTTTTTTGTTTATTCTAAATCTGATTGCTTTGATTGTAGTCCTCTCATCCTGTGGTCGTTGTTCGTTAATCTTGACGTCGATTTAATTCGGTTTTAGTTGTTTAACTTTGCACATTTCATTAAATTATATTGCTGCATTTGTCTTTAATAACTTTAGCCTGGTAGTTCTTATAGTTGTTGCTTAGTTTTGCTTGTTGGGCACTAACTTATCTTTATCGTTGTAACCTGCATTTTGTAGTTTATTTAATTACACACACCAACACATGCACAATGTGCATTTGTTGGTGTGTTACTGAAATGAATGCTATTCATTTCTTCTTGAATGCGATTACTCGTATCTCCTGGGAGGTTACGCCGTTTCGTCTAGTAAAGAGTTACCGACGTTTCGGAACAGTGCATCACACTTCAAGGTCAAGCAGTCCGTTCTGGGCTCACTTAACCTGACGACGGATCACACTAGCTCATCTCAGGCGTCGGTATATGCCAGCAGACAAGGTGTAACCTCCCCAAGTATTTGGATCTTCATAAACGCCACTGTCGATACATTTAAATGCCACGAAAAAAATTTTAACTGCTGAAATATTATAAGACACGTTTATTTCGTTGATGGTCACTAAAGTAGATCAAAACTAGAAGAAATTGTGGTTTTAAGCCAGATATTTCATGCGTATCGACTTACGACAGCAGATGGCAGACAAACATTCCATTACGGATCCACTGCATGCAAATGACGCAAAAAAAACGACACGGTAATAAACGTCAGTGTTTTGAACCGGTTTGCTTACTAACATAAGGAACGTTTCGAAGAAGTTAAGCTAATATGTTTTTCGGTTTCCCACGTACAGAAAAATTTCAATGTTCATGAACCTCAATGTTCACGAAACTCGGTGTTCAGGACTTCGACTTTTCGAGATTGGTTCTGACGAATAGGGATAAGACTACGTGACATGTGGTTCGACTTAACCCACAGTCGTATTTGAAATATCACTAATATGTATCAGAGGTGTTGCTGTTATTCCTGAACGCAACGAATCATAACCCCAGTATGACTGCAGTCTGTTTTCTCATCATGTGGAAACAACAAACCAAACCAAACCAACGAACGAACCAACCAACCAAACAACCACCCAAACAGCTAACTGAGGGCGGAGACTTGTGCGAAGGCGCCAGTCGACGTCCCTCTGTCTGTTAGCCATTCCTGCATTTTACCGCATAGCTGGACTCCGTAGCAGACACCTTAAACTATAACTGGGACTGCGCTTACACTAACGATTTCCCGTCGCAATTGAAGGCCCCGACGTGGGCAAAATGAGGACCTTTGCTCAAGAGGAAATAGGCCTTACGAGGGGGCATAACTTTGGCTGGAAGGCTTCCTGGGATTCGGACCCAGAATTGTCATGTTTAAAGTTAACGTTAGACTAATCGCAGTAAAATTTAACCGCATTGCGTGGGAACAGTGCGGCGGGCCGTGCCCCGTCTTTGCGAATTATACCCTGACATTTACCTTACAACTGAGAAAAAAGCACGGGAAAACCTCAGTCAGGGTAGTAGAAAAGTTCCAGTTGGACAAGAATCAATGTGTCGACATGGCCGCCTTTTGCGGTTAGCCAGGACAAGTTGTCGATCCCGATCTCACTGCTGTATGGGACCCGGATCAACGCTCCGTCAGCATAGATATCTGCCGAGCTTCGTAACTAAGGGGTTCCCCACATCAGCTAACTTTGGGTCGAATATCTCAGTTAGAGATCTGATGTGTTCGGCAAAGAATGAAACTCCCAAATCCTCGCGAATCTGCGAGTTACCAATGTACAAAGGTGTGTTGTTAGCAATGCGAAGACACTTGGATTGAAGCACCTGCAGTTTCCTGACAGGGGTACGAGCGGCGGACCTCCAGATGGGGCCAGCCTAGTCCTTCATAGGACGAATGGGCTGATTGTACAGCAAAACACCATTCCTGACGGAGAGACCACTTCTCCTCTTTAGGAGATATCCCAACACTCCCAATCTCTGTGTTGTTTTCTTTCTCACCTGATCGATATGCGTCGATCAGGTAAGCCGCGTATCAAGGAATAATCCGAACCAAGCCAAGCCAAAGTGTTAACTCCCCTTGTCTGCTAGCCATTCCTGCGTTTGAGCGCATCGCTGGGCTCAGTAACAGACACCTAAACTCTAACAGGGGAATACGCTTACGCTAACGATTTTGAAGTCAGGTTGAGGGCCTTGACTGATCATGTTAAAGACTAGGGCCTAGGTTGCCCTGGACTAAGTATGGGAGGGATAAACTTTGGTTGGTTGGCTGTGTCCGAGTTCCGAGCCCAGGCTGGCTCTGTCGTAAACTGGAGGTTTACGACGTCTGTCAGGCGCTTAGATGAAGCCAATGGGCCTGGGGGAGGGAAGTGCAGGCCGTGCCCCGAATTTGCTTCGTATACCCTGGCATTTGCCTTACAACTGAGGAAAAATCGCGGAAAAACCTCAGTTAAGGTAACCGAAGGGCGCTCGGCTGATAGGAATAATCCGAACAGTAACTGGATAAACTAAAATCAACAAGTCATCGTGAATCACAAGCAAGAAACAGTACCTCAAATATAGAATAAAGTAAGAGACCTAAAAACGTTTGAACCATAACAATGAAGAACAAACACTTTACAATTCGGTCTGTCAGTCACGCACTCAAGAAAAATAAAAACTATAGAAGAAAAATAAAAATAAAATGGATAAAATTACAAAAACAACCAACACTCTCTATCGGTGAGCTTATCAACCACCAATACGTAAGACACAAAATGTGCCAGACGTAACATTCACATTTTTAAGTTCCTTTTCAGTCAACTGTAACCAACCAGGTGAAATTTCCAGACTGGCCTGACTGATGGGGTTATCAGAGCAAAGTATGTGTGCTGCTCATTTATGTTTTCTGTAAACAGCTTTAGGTGCAAATTGTAAAATACAAGCACGAGTACAATAATCCAACTTACGACCTTCTATGAACGCGTACGATGCTTATTTTGATTTGTCTAAACGGGTCCCACCTTCCTCTGACCTGTTATTACGTAGATGACCTGTCACCTCACTCAAGCTCTGTATGTCATTAAGTACAGTGGATTGCCTTAGGGCTTTGCGAAAGGAGACTCTACTTCAAACATTAATGTATCTGACGCTTCCAAGATCACTTGTGTTCAGCAACGCCACCAAAGATTTTGCTTTTTCTTTTTTAATTTGGTGCGCATGACGTAGTATGTGCAAACTGACAAGATTTGTATTGCAAGGTTGCAGTTTTTTTTTTTTACAAGTTGGTGCACATGACATATGTACAAAGTGACAAGATTTGTATTGCAAGGTTGCAGCTATGTAGGCCATTCTTGATTTACAACTGTCGGAAATGAAGAAAATTCAGTTTTGTTTTTGCGGAAATTTTGGCCTTCGGTTTAACCAGACGGAGCAAAGAATGCTTTATTCAAAGACCCAGTCCGTACCGCGCTGTAAACACTTTTCATCTCGGTTATAAAAACCAATCAGTTTATGCTGTAAGTGACACAAGTCGCTGTTTGTTCTCAGATTAATACAAAACACATAAATACAGTGTGGGCAGAACGTACATTTGTTGAATGTTAAACTGTTGGTGCATCACGTGACCAGTAGACTTTAATAGGTTTATAAACTATTACTTACTTACTCACTTAGTTACGTACTTAGTTACTTACTTACTTGTTTACTTACTTACCCCATACAGCAAAGTATTCTTGAGAAGCTAACCGGTTCTCTGGTACTCAAGAAATTCCCCGCATTATATGGAACCCGCAGGTTCACTGCCGCGTTCACAAGTGCCCGCCACCGGTCCCTATCCTGAGCCAGTTGTTAATAAATTATTAAAAATATAAAAGCAAATTACGCCAGAATTCCAAAGCGGTATAAGTACACCATCTTGCACCTTGATGCCGGCACCTTGCTTGTATTCTGTTAAAAATAAGCTTGTAATTGTTCTATGCCTTTTGAAGTTATTTTACTACACCACTGTTTGTATTTCTTAAGGCACTACCACCAAACTGGCGCCCAACATTGCTAATTCATTCCCAGTTTCGTGTCCCTTTTCCCCGTCACAATTAATCACGAACGTCAGGAAGGTATCAATGTGACACGTGCGGATTTACATTACACGTTAAAAATGTAAAGTGATCCCGTTACAGGCCCGGTGTGGCCCAGAGGGTGGGTAGAGGTATAGCTCTACTCTTCCAAGACCGCGGCACTAGAAGGGGGTGAGTGGTCAGCAGCACGCCCCGGCCGCACTTT
>Ga0131853_10026981_pt1 | contig 10322 bp, 4 predicted proteins | sample TergutLab28metaG_FD_92764 | JGI IMG/M metagenome (GOLD analysis project Ga0131853, IMG submission 92764) | Labiotermes labralis P1 segment gut microbial communities from Petit-Saut dam, French Guiana - Lab288 P1 (version 2) (version 2) | ecosystem: Host-associated > Arthropoda: Insects >... | reverse complement strand
GGAAGATATAGCTCCCTGAGGATGGTCTTAGAACCGAAACATGTCGGAGCGTTTTTAATGTTTTAATGTGTAAATTTTATTAATTTTATATATGTGCAGTGGTTGGTGTAATAATTGAGTAACACACCATTATCAGTTTGGAATTTAAGTGCATGGGTAATGCTTAATAACAGCAGCTTCATTATATGACTAATTGCATTTAAATGCAAGGAAGATAGGCCCTTCTTTTGGTGAGTGTAAATCGATTCTTCTGTTACAGGGACTGGGTGGACTGCGGGGCTACCCGGGCTTTCCGGTTGGTTTCATTTTATAGTATCAAGCATCTTATAGGCTTTTATGGTGTATATTATTTGTACATAACAGTTAGAGTAATACAGTTACTGTGTATGTTTAAGGAATGATGCATCTACATGGTTGGGCAATGAAAATTTAATTCAACTGTGCAGTGGCTGCCACATGAGTTTAGTACATCAGACCTCTGACTCTATTATATTATACTCTTTGAGAAATTGTACACAAACAACAGTGTTTCCTGCAATCCAAACACTGGACTAAATGTGATTCAACAGATAGACCTAACATAGATGTGTTTCTCAGTAACACAGTATCAAAAATTAAATTCTTGAGGTGCAGTTAATTAAATTTGACTAAATCTTAATGCTGCTACAGGCATGTTAATACAAATGGTTCTATCCAAAAAATTTATGGTGCTTAACATTTTATATATTCTATACCTTTCATGGCAAGTGAATCAATATATCTTTCTTGGGCCAGTAGTTGTGTCAGTTGGTTGAACGGTGAGTAAGCTGACATGTTGAAAACCAGTCTCTGTTTTTGAAACGTTGGTTGACTTGCCATTCAACCACTTTTTTCTGCTGCTAGTCTTAGAAAGTTTTATTGGTCTTAACACTTTTGTTGCTCATAGGTCTTGTGGTCATACATAGTATGACAGCAGTACAGATCAGAATTTATTGACAGACAGATTTAAAACTGAGGCAGGGTTCTCTGAATATTGTGTTTCATTTGGGAATAATCAGGAGCATATTGCAGTCATGTGCAGGTGAGATGTATTCAAGCACAACTTTAAGAATAAAAATGCAAGCAATTAACATTATTCATTGCAATGAAAAGATCAAAATTTTGTTAATACTTAGGAGAATGGTAACAGTGTAAAAATTTGATGCAGGTGGGGTGGAGAATGTGACTGTTATTTCATGTTAGTACAAAAAATAGTAAATTGAGTTAAATAAAATACACTCTAAATGTAATAATGAAATACAGAGATATTCCTCAGGTAAATTTTGCGTGACAGCTAAACATGGCCTTAATTCTGTCTAATGCTTTCTGTTTTTCTCTCTGTGTTTCCAGCACGATGTCCTTCCTATTTTCAGGGACTGGGTTCTGCTATTCCCTGAGCTGCTTGTGATTGTAGTGTAATGAGGTTCTTGTATGTCGGTCAGTTGTAACTGCATATTAACAACTAACCATCATTTAACAATAACACCTAATATTTGGAAGCATAGTAATTTCTGGGCACTAGTTTCTAATATTGCTTGTAGAGATTTGTAGGATTTGCTTATTTTAGTTTGTGTTTCTGCTCCTGTGATTATTTGTGTATATTTGTTAAAGGGTCTGGTTGGAAGGTTGGATATACTGACAGAACTAAGTATAAACACTCACAACATTATGTCATGTACCAGTTGTCTAAACTGTTACATTATTTTGTGAGAAGTTTGATTATACAAAATCATTATCCATAAAGAGTTAGAATGAAGGAGACAGATGGTAATTAGTTGTGTGATCAAATAAACATGTAAAAATACACAGACAAAAGTGACATGTTTTCCCATTATTCAGAATTTTAGGTATCAGTGGTTATTTTCATGAAGTGTGACGTTCCACAAAATTGAGATTGAATGACAATAATACATTGAATTTGCATCGCAGAATTTTTTTTTTTTTTTGTGGTTATGTAAAGTGGAAATATGCAGTACTTGGAGAACATGCATTTTTTTATCCTCACATTTACTCCTTTTGAGGAAGTTGTTTATGTTCATAGTTCGTATTTCATTCATGTGCAGGATCTGACCTGTAACATTAAACATTCTTTGACGAGATGTGCTAGCACTTCTTACCCACGAAATGAAATGAAAAGTTACAGTCTTCTATCACCAGACCCTTCAGCTTGTGGTCATTGGTTGTCTGGCATATGCGATTTTATGGGTACTTCATTTCTAATGTTGCTTGTGCTGCATAACACAGAATCTAACATTTACTTAGCAATAATTAACATGGGTTATATTCTTTAGTGTTTGCTATGTTATAATGCTGCATCTATGGACTCAGTGGTATGCCCAGAAAATTCCAGTGGTAAGGAGGGTACTCAGTGGTACATTGTGTTCAGGTGCCATAGTCTCTACAGTGGATAAATCAGCACTTAATAAGAGAACCAGTCTATGGCCATGCAACTCTCCCTCATTTTGGGTGTGCCACTGAAGGGATTAAGATGCTTGAAATAGTGTTACCTTAGCTTCTGAAATTCATAAATGAAACTAAACCTTACTTGTAATTTCTAATAATAAACTGGAACAGCACTCCCTCATTATATAGCAGAAATAAACTGTTATTTCATTTAATATTTGACCCATATTTTACTGTAAGTGACTGCGGTACGTTTTGTTGAGTATTGTGTGCTGTGCCAATTCTGCAGACATCGCTGAATGCGCAGTAAGTTAGTGAAGGCACTATGCCCGAAGCCCAGGTACAAGTTATGTATATAAATAGTGCAGTTACTCTTTGAAACATTCTTAGTCCAAGTGATTGGCATTGTGCTCTGTGCTTTATGGCCCTTGTACATGGTAACAGTGAATTGACCATATGAAAATGTAATGTGTTTAAAATATTATTGTCAATAGCACATACATACCACAGTCCCTAATGCTGTCAGTATAATAAGGGAGTCCTGTACTTCTGCTGTCTAAAAAACATTGAGTGGTATTTTCTTGCAGTATTTGCCATTGTAAAAGTAACACATTCAAAGTAAGAGTAGATTATTGCTACAATAACTGCAAATCTAGACAGTCATTCTGAAACGCAAAATGGGTAGGTTTGCCAGTAGCACACAAGTTAGGAGACATATATTTTCTGACAACAGTTTCATGAGCTGAAATTCTTTCTATTTTTAGGGGCCGATTGGGCTGGATGGTCCAAAAGGAGACCCAGTAAGTACATAGAGTACCTGTATTTCCCACTTCGAGTATTTCAGAGAAGTTCTAACGTTTTCAGTAGTATTACTTAATGCAAACTCTTATTACTTGAATTTAATTAAGGGACAATTAAAAATTCAAAACAGTTTCTTGCTGTTTCTGAGAATTAATATGAATTAATACAAAGAAAATTGCTCCACACTGCAGCTACTTGTCACCCTGTTATTGGTTTATTATTTTTTTTGTTGCATGATCTTTTATTTCTCCACCAACCATGTTGATGTTTGTATGTTCTTGTAGAAAGTGTTATATGTTGTGGTACTTTACTAGTAATGTGCATAATGTGAGGTTATTTTATTCCTAACAATTAAAAAATTATGACTTTTACTTCACTCTTTTCTTATAAGTTCAGTGACCAATATTGGTACAAGTGTTGGTCTGAAATGTTAAGCCATAATTCAGGCTACAACTGTAAGAAGGTTCTTAACAGTTATTTCAAAAGGAATAAAAAGGAAAAGGTTTGCATACTTTAACAGTTGTGTCACATTTGTTGTGTTACTGTCCTCTAGATTTTTAATTTGTGAGTGATAACTCCAGATCATTGCAAACACAATACTGATTTTTATGTCTTTTTATTCTTACACAACACCTGTTTTTCGTTTGAGATGGTCAGTAATCTTGTGTGTGTGTGTGTGTGTGTGTGCTCAGATACATGTAGAAATGCATAAAGGCCTTCTTGTAGAATGTAAACCGTGTGTGTTTTAAACCAAAACTGAAACAGTTTTAGCGTTTCTTGTAAAATTTCCAAATATAAAATTTTAGGACGATTTTTTTGGTGATTCTTTAGTGCCTTAGGAGTATAGATTGATAGACTGACTGAGTAACTTTAATAGGTATGTAATCTAAAACTTTTACAGTGACCGAATTCAATGAAACTTTCTCTGGCCAGCAGCCATGTTGGGTGGTTGGATGACAGGTAAACCAACATTTCAAGAACATCTCTGTCCTTTTCATCAGGGAAATGATGCCAAAGGACAGAGATAGTACTTGCAACATTGGTTTGCGCACCGTTTAACCACTTAATATGTCCGTTAGCCCTGGAGAGTTGAATTGAATTTTCATAGGTGCTGCATGAGGATTCAAGAGCCCCTAAAACCAGTACTTAAATACTGTCGTGCTCCAGATGTACTATAAGACTTATAAATGAATAAAATGAATAAGAATACAAGTCTGTTTAACAGCTACAGTTTGAAACAGTTATTGCTGTCATAGTGCTGAAGAATTTTTCTGTTACTGTCTGTATTCACTGAATGATGCAGCACGCATAATACTATTTAAACATTTAAAACTTTTTTTAACATCTCCCAAAAACCAACTACTAGTGCGCTTTGATGTTTTGCTGACCGTGCATCTCAGTATGTTTATCTCAGTAATTAACCAACTTGATGCACAAAATTTTTGTTTTACAATAAGTTTATTTCATGCCTCTACATGTTTCAAGCACATGTGCTCATCAGCAGGAGGTCAAAATTGCATTACACAGCCTCTGGTATCATCACACCTATAGGTGTGATGATACATGTAGAGGCATGAAATAAACTTATTGTAAAACAAAAATTTTGTGTATCAAGTTGGTTAATTACTGAGATAAAAAAATACTAGGGCATTATTTGTTAATAAATAAAAAGTATTAAGACAAATGTATGCTGGTACTTTGTATTTTAGCAACATTTTTCGACCCGAAGGGGTCATCATCATGCTAATACTTAAAACACTTAAAAAAACAAGACAACAAGTTGTGTTTTCTAAAATTAGATCTTATTTTTTACAATTAAGTTGTGATATGTGTTTCGAATATTGCTTATATCATGAATTAAAAGAAGTTAATATAAATAATTACAGCTAGTTGATGGGAGGCATTCTGTCGACGTAGGCTGATGGAGCAAGTAGTCCGTTCTGTCATTTATATTGCACTATATAGATACTTGTAAAGAATGTTCAGTTTGTCTTGCTATGGTATGTAAGGTAGCCGAACCTTTTTGATGTAGTTGTTTATTAGGTTTGCTGGCGACAGTTACAGGTAGTCTGTCAATGTATGTTAGGGAACCATTGGCGATAAGTAGGAGGAGAGAGATTTAAATGAGATAATGGGTAGGAGCTGATAATGGACGCTAGCAGTCCACTAGGGAAGTCAGTCATGTACGAGAGTGATGTGAGTGAGTGAGTGAGTGAGTACAAGTGACTGTGTTATTTTAATGAAATGTGATTTAGTTGTTTAACTGGATACAGCACGACTTTTTATATCAAGAATAATATGAGTAAATAAAACAACAAGTAAAAAAGAAATGATTAAAACTATATGTGATTCGGTGAACCACACCCATTTCCCAAAAGAGGATCACCTACCAGACTGAGCACGTAGGGACAACAAAGTTACAAAGTGTGATCGTGTAGAGTAAGTGTCCATTCGGGCCGGTCCTAGCCATTGTGTAACTTGCTCATAACACAGCTCAAGCAGTACTGACGTATTGTATCCCACCAATTTATTGTATCTATTTATTTTAACCCATATTAATTCATGATATAAGAAACATGCAAAGCAGGAATCACAACCTGATTGTAAAAAGACTGAGTCTTATTGTAGCAAACAATTTTAAATATTTCTTTTTTGAGTGTTTTCAGTATTAGCCTGATGATGACTTTTTAGGGTCAAAACAAGTTGCTACAATACAAAGTACCAAACTTTAATTGTGTTAATGGTTTTTATGTATTAGCCAATCATACAAGAACACAATGGGATGTATAACTTTAAATTTGTCACTACTAGAGTGTTAGATTTATCTATGAGAAGATTTTTAGACAGAATGGAAATATGTAAGAGGTTCAGTCAGAACATAAGCATACATTTCATACATTTTGATTTCTGTACTGTTCAGCCTGATAAGAACACTTCTCCATGTACTCGCCACTTTGACTCAGACATTTATGAAATCATGAGATAAACTTTTCTGTTCCCCATTACAGTCATGCGCCACATATCGATGTTTTGTTCAATGACAGACTGCATATACGACGGTTCCATAAGATTGTAATGTTATAATATAATATTATAATGCTCACCACTGTGTTACAATTGTCTACAGTATTTAGTACAGTAACATGCTGTACAGGTTTGTAGCCTAGGAGCAATAGTCTATACCATATAGCTTAGGTGTGTAGTAGGCTATGCTGTCTAGGTTTGTGTAATTACATTCTGTGACATTCGAACAACGATGAAATCGCCCAACAACGCATTTCTCAGAACGTATCCCCATCGTTAATGGATGCATGACTGTAACGCGAGTTCTTGTCTTGAGTCATCAGCTTTCACCTCCAGATTGTCTTCAGATTAGTGGCTGCCGAAGTTTGTTTCAGCTACTTAAATTGCAGTACTCACTTAATGACAGATTTCCTTAATATAAAGAGTTAAGGAATGATGAATGATATGACATGTAAACTTATTTTCTGACTAATGCTCAAAATTTAAAATTGCAGTTATATAACTCTTTCACCATGTGGGTGCTTCCATGCATACGTGTCCAAAATGTGGCATACATACTCCACAGGTGGATTGGCAGTAAAGTTATGGAATCCAAAAAATATAACAAACTGTACAGATTTAAAGCCCACTTTTAACTTGTCTTGATACAGTGTCAGTTTCTAAATGTTAACTTGCACATTCAACTCCTATGTAGGCTTTTTCATAAGTACAGTGTGGTTTTTTTGTTTCCTGCAAGTATGATCTTTTCAGTATCCCAGCCCTTGTCTCAACGAGACCGTAGATTTAATTTCTGTGGTGGTGGGCACCTGTAGGTCGAATTCCATTCCTTCAAACGGTAGGGTGATCGCTGTCAGAAGTATTACACAGCTAGTCTACAGTCTGTGCCTATGTATGCGGTGAAATGCACTTACATTTCATCATAGCCACTTTGTAGTCACCCAGTTTATTAATGTGGTTGCATGATAATCTTTCGTGCTAGTTCTGGTGCAACAAAACTATCCACTGGACAAGTACAATAAAATTTAAGGCTGGACATCCAAAATGCATTAAGTCTATGAACAGTAGAGATTAACTTATCCTTATCACAGGTCAGGTGTCCTTTATGGAATGTAAAATATAATATCAGTGTTCATGTAGTTACCATGTAGTGTATTCTGGTTCGGATGGACATCTGACAGGGTTTGGGTGCAGAATGATTCATGGCATGCACTGTACAGTTCCTTGTTTTGTGGCTTACTACACACAAATTTCCATAAATGTCCTTTACTTTGGTGTGAATGTTGTAAGTCAGAGTAATTTAGATGCGACTTAATGTGACCGGAGGGGTTCCACTTCGATGAAGTACTGACTATGGTCGACACAAGTCAGTGGTGTACCGAAAGGGGGGTTTGGGGGGCTCGAACCTCCCCCCCCCCAAAAAAAAATTCCGAAGGCCCTCCAAAATCGTGCCAAACTAAACCCGATTGTGAAAACTGTTAAAAATTGCTGAATTTAGGACGCCAACACCCCAAGATGTTGGCAGTAAAATTCTAAAACTACCTAGGTTCGCAATTGTTTTACATTAGCAATGACAAATAAATTGGTTGTCATCACAAGTAGTTTTAAAGTACCAAAAATTAAGAAAATTTTACTATATGAAATGAAATTTCTTGTACCAAATTACAGCTGCCTCCAGCACCCCTGACTAGGGGGGCTACCGCCCCCAGATCCCCGTTCTTTCTGTCCTCTGTCCTCAACTCAATTTGTTGAAACCCCCCCCCCCCCGAACAAAATTCTTGGGTATGCCACTGACACAAGTTAGACCATACAGATCCTGCCATGCTCCATTAGCATAGTTGATGCATAGTTCAACAGGCTTGTACTGGCTGACAGTGCACATGTTGATAAAAGTCCTAGGAGTGGTGTAATATCCTGTGTGTGTATGTGTGTGTGTGTGTGTGTAGTAAAACCATTCTTCTTTAGCCGACTGCCACATCAGCTAGTTCAAGAAAATCAGTTCTTTAAAGACTGTCTCAATTGTTGGGATTCTGATATAATTCAACATCCAGCATACCTGCGCAAGGCTGAAGATCTTAACTGGATATAAGCCAGCAGGGTGACTGGCATAGCCTGCTGAAAGTCTGTAGAGATGGGGGTTTCATGTTAAGTGAAGCTTGTTAGGGGATCATCCATCCAGTATCGTAGCCAGACGCGGCAATCTTTGTATTCAACACAGTAACCCCATCGTTTCAGATCCATCTATGACCTCTTACCTTATATGAAGATAATCTGGGAAGGCTGGGCGTTGAATGATGTTGAACCATGACAGTAGAGGAACAGTCTGTCTCTGAAACTTTGATTTACTTGAGTGACTGGATGCAACTTTGGGCTCAAGGTTTTTTTTTTTTTTTTTTGTTCAGTCAGCATACTACCTTCAACATATGTAGAATCATTCTGTTTTAGTAGAACTCATGTAATGTAATGTCCTGTGGTAAGTGTCCTGTTTAGAAGACATAAGAGAACTGCATATGTGTCACATAACACAACTGCTGTGGGTGAGCGTTCAATTGTGTCTCGTGATAACCCATCTCTATGCTGTGTTTGTATAATGTTACATTAAAACTGACATTACAAATAAGTTACAAGTTTATATGCATGAAGTAATTTTATAAGCTTTATTGTGGATATAATTTTTTATGTAATTTTGCTTAACTGCTGTAACCTGGATACCTGCTGTTTGTAGGGCAGACCAGGTGAGAAAGGACAGAAAGGTGAACTTGGAAGCCCTGGATATGATGTCTTCTCAGCTGTGAAGGTGAGAATTGTATTCCTGCTTCTTTATTTTCATAATATACTCTACATGTGTAATATTAAATGTCTGTTGGCATTACTGCAAAACGTATGATGAATTATTGAACATGATTAGGATAAATCAGCCAGTTGGCATTTCTGTTTTGATCATTGCAGGTTTATTCTGAAATACTGTGTATTGTAGGGTTAGGACAAGTAACAGATACAGTAGCTTTTCAGATATTGTTGGTAACTGAGGAGACAGGGAAGTGCTGGCACAGGAAACATGCTGTTTTTCATTCAGTGTTTAGTAGTAAGTTTTGTGGGTACTTTGACTGAGTGTATAGTGGAGAGGCTGTTTCTTGCAGGCAGAGACTATTTCTGAACAGTAATCTTTTATGTGATCACAAGCAAAAAAGTGTTTTTCATGCATAAGTCGCAATACAATAGGCAGATTCAAAGCATATGAATATCAAAAGGAACTTCCCATGTCATTAGACTTCAGTGACATATTAATAAAGTAAAGTTTATCCTAGAACAGGCCATGAAGGCCCAGAGGGAGAGTAGAGGTATAGCTCTACTCTTTCCTTAACCTTGGCACTAGACGGGGGTGGGTGTTCAACGCCACGTCCCGGCTGCTTTACCCCCGGGAAAGACCTGGTACCCAGTGTATGGGAGGCTGGGTGCACCCCAGCGCCGGTCTGGACGGGTGCGGAAAATCTCGCCCCCACCGGGATTCGTTCCCCGGACCGTCCAGCCCATAGCGAGTCGCTATACCGACTGAACTATCCTGGTCCAGTGACATAGTAATGGAAATTCTATTTATTTGTAACAATTTATTGCTTTAGATTTTTAACACAAAAACTGAACTTGCTTTGTATAATTACAGGACATTTTGTCATCTAGCCATGATTTTTTTAACACAGGCACAAGTTAAATGTTTTCTGGGAAAAATAATTTCTTTTATATCTTTGTCATTCTCATGTTTTTCATTTCCCTTTGTCCATTTTGTGTCTGCTTCTGCTTATTCCATTTGCTCTGGTTTCTTCCTCTGTCTCCATTGCATTAGAACAGTCCCTTCAACCACTCTCTTCCTTTCCTGTACTTCTCATACCCCTTAATATCCCTTCCCACATCTCACATACTTCTTTCTTATCCTTGTTATTTTTCTGCCCTGTCATCATTCTTCAACACTTTTTTTCCTCCTGTTTTTGTTAAAATATTTTAGGTAAATATCACAGGCTGTTCGGCCTGTCTGCCAGAAAAGATGGGGGGGGGGGGGGGGGTGGGGTTTTTTTTTTTGTTTT
>Ga0131853_10026980_pt1 | contig 10322 bp, 5 predicted proteins | sample TergutLab28metaG_FD_92764 | JGI IMG/M metagenome (GOLD analysis project Ga0131853, IMG submission 92764) | Labiotermes labralis P1 segment gut microbial communities from Petit-Saut dam, French Guiana - Lab288 P1 (version 2) (version 2) | ecosystem: Host-associated > Arthropoda: Insects >... | reverse complement strand
TTTTTCCTATCTGCCACCATCTCTCTCCATCTTCTCACTCCCAGCACTTGAAGATCTCTTTCTACTTCCTCTTTCCATCTTTTCCTGGGTCTTCCCCTTCTTCTCGTCCCTTCCAGTTCTTGAATGAAAATCTTTTTGGACATCCTATCCTCCTCCATTCTCTCTAGATGACCTAACCAGCTTATCCTTTGCCCTTTTATCCATTTTACTATATTTTCTCCTTTGCTCATCTACTCTAGATCTCGATTCGTCCGACTTTTCCATTCCCCGTTTTCATATTTAGGACCATATATTCTTCTAAATATTTCCCTTTCAAAAATCAGCAGAGCTTGTTCATCTTTCTTCGACAACGCCCATGCTTCCGCTTCATACGACACTTAATAAAACCAACCAGCTGCATTAATTTCTCAAATTTATTTTTGGAATAAAACTCTACATGTTTCGGACAGTTCCTCTGTCCATCATCAGGAGTTTTTCACTGTACACACAGCAATACATACAGGTTTGCTGTGTGTACAGTGAAAACTCCTGATGATGGACAGAGGAACTGCCCGAAACATGTAGATTTTTATTCCAAAAATAAATTTGAGAAATTAGTACATCTAGTTGGTTTTATTATAAGAATTGATTTTATTTTATTATTTTTATTTTTTGTGACGTAACAGGCCAATTCGAGCCTAGGCCGCCTCGTTTCTGAGGTTTCTAGATAACCCAAAATTAGGCACACACTCGCAGCCAGTAGAACTCCTCCGAATGAGTGATCAGATTGTCGCATGGGCTGCTACCTATACAATACACAATAAACATAAAGGACGAAATTTCATGAACTCAGTAAAATTCGAACCTGCAGTCCCACAGATCGAGCGGCTTACATAGCCACCAGGATCACCACCTAATATTACTAGGGTGATCAAACAGGCAGTATGACATGAAAGCTCCCGTGACACATATGGATTGACAAATGAAATTAGAACAAACTCAGTACCTTTGTTGGAAAATCTGAAATGCCATGGCTAGTTATGATGCATGCATTCTGATGGGAGAATAATACTAAAGTTGTCTGACAGCAGTAAGACCTTGACTGTTTATGGGTGCGACTTTCATGTGAAAGGGCCGACTAGCGGGCGTTTGTGTGCACGGCGGTGCATCTTTCAGTTGCCTGAAACGTGGGTAACTTCAAAGTGCAGTTGTAGGAAACTTTATATTATTATTATTATCATCATCATCATCATGTTTTCTTCTTCTTCATCTCCTATATACAGGATATTTATACTTATATTCCTGAGACAAATTATGTGCCTAGGGAATACAGTGTTTCAGCTATTCCGTTGTTACTATTCATGGTGCTTATATCGTTAATTTCAGTGTTGAATCTGTTGTATTTTTACATTAGTACTTTCCGAAGTATGTGTGCAGGGCCCAATATGGCTGTTTTCTGGAGTTCCTTGACTTCATATTTTCCTGGTATGTTGCTCACGTATTTTCTGAATGACTATGAAATAGTCCCAGTCGCCCCTGTTATTACTGGTATCACCTTTGTTTGTACATTCCACATGCACTGTATTCCTATTGTAAGATCTTTATATTTTAGAATCTTCTCAGCTTCCTTTTTAATCACATTTCTTTCTCCTGAGATTGCAACGTCTATTAACATACATGTTCCCATTTCATTATCACGGATTATAATGTCTGCTTTGTTGCTGGGGATAGTTCTGTCAGTTTGTACCTGTTGATTCCACAATATGATTTATTATTATTATTATTACTATTATTATTACTTCCTCCAAGACGTTTTGGACCTTCTGGGCCGTCATTAAGTAGAACCAAATGCAAGAGGAAAGATGTGTAAGGCACCACAGTTATTGTCACTAGCCTAGTGCAGTTAGTGCAAATGTACGACATAACGGCAACAATATGTACAGGGGTGCTGATAAGTCTTTAACCCAACCAGGAAGGAAACAAGCTACATTCCTCTCATTTTATGGAACTTGAAGGTGCATTATCACATTCACAACGGTCCACCACACGTCCCTACCGTAGCCAGATCAATCCATTCCTCTGCCCCTCACACTTTTAACAGGTGCAGCTTGTTTTCTTCCTGGTTGGGTTAAGGACTTATCAGCAACCCGGTAGGTATATACATTACATGTATGCATATTATAAATGTGATTAAGAATTGAATGTTTAAATTAAGGTTATTAAGTCCAAATCATATTCAAAATATGTGCACATATACACGTGCACATGCCGCCATATCGCGCTGCGAGTAGCGGCACTTTTCTAGCGATGACGCACGCTGTTCTTTTGTACATCCTTCCGCTTGCACTAAGTTCTCCGTGATGATCATCAAGAAGGGCCGTAACGTTTAGGAAGAAATAATATGTAATTGTAGTATTATAAAACATACTGCAAGTGCATTTTTGTGTTTGTGTTAGTAACTGTAGTATGCAGTTCTTCAGGAAGTGGGGTGGGGGACATGGACTGGATTGATCTGGCTCAGGGAAGGGACAGGCAGCGGGTCCTTGTAAACGCGGTAATGAACGTTCGGATTCCGTTCAGCGCGAGGGAATTCTTGACTAGCTGAGAATCGGTCAGCTTCTCAAGGAGGACTCTGCTCGACTGAGTGAGAGAGTAAGTAACTAAGTAAGTAAGTAACTAACTAACTAAGTATATAAGTAAGTAAGTATATAAGTACGTAAGAAAGTAAGTCAGTAAGTAAGTAAGTCAGTACGTAAATTAGTAAGTTAGTAAGTCAGTAAGTGAGTAAGTAAGGATGTCACTAATGGTGTAATGCACGAAAAGCATGGAACATATAAAGATGGCGAGTCGTTTCTTTAGAAGTGGAGCAATACACAGTTTTCAAGAGCGAATGTGTGCCGTAGATTGACAGGTAAGTTTAGAGGCTTTTGTTGTAACAGCGGATATGGGGCGTTAAGGTTTAGTGACAGAAATACACCTCACTATTTAAGGAATTTGCATCTATCAGCGGGTTCACAATACAGATTCTGTGTGAGGGAAACACACATGGATGTTGTCGGTCCTTATCACAAGGAACATAAACTCAAGTAATATTTTCACAACGCGTTTCTTCAGCACCCGGCTTAAATTTATCCTGCCTTTACAAGGTGTAAGTTTGAAGTTGTTTATTGCGATTAGATTTCCATATCAAAACTCCATATAAACTTATATTGCCTGCATTTCCACCCGCTATGCACCCCACTCAAGCAATAGTCTTTTACGCACTAATCTGAACAAAATTAAATGAAGGATGACGGATGTATTACTAATATTGTTGGTTACCAAATTGCCGTTAGCCACTAATAAATTAATGCGTTACACAAACGAGAGAAATCATTTTTAGAAGTAAACAGAATCGAATATTATTGTTTGGTCTCCCACCGAAGGACGCGTGAAGACTTTTTAGATCATTTCTCTTGCATGGTACATATTCGACGTGCACAAGCATCATCGTTGCCGTCGTTAGGAATGACGTCACAATTTCACATCCAGCCCCGAGGCAACATCTTCCATTTCATCCGACGACATCCCAAACCCCCCCCCACAGCCCATCGTGTCTCTCAATCGCAGCGCCAGGAGCCTTTCGAATGGATTACGTGTTACTGCCGGCTGTCTAAAACACAGCATATAGAGTGTGACGTTATTCTGCGGCATGGAGGAAAACGGAAAGGCGCGAGGAACGAGCCAGAAAGGCATGCTTCCACACCAAATCTATATTTCTTTCTTTCCACTTGATTTCTTTACTGTTCCTTGTTATCGACATATTTTATTTAACTTGTTTATTTTTCCATTTGTTTCTTTTTTCACACCCTTTTTCCCTTACGAAGTACGTTGGATATCACATGCTTAAATATTGCGCCTGTTGTGTGCTTTTAAAATGTGATTTCAAATTTCTCGACGTTTTTGCGCAAAACATGCAAAAATGTCTGAGGGAAGGAAACACGGGAAAGAAAGCAAACGGAAATATGTTAGTGAAACAGGAGAGAATGCATGATACGAGAGCATTCCTTCTTCCTATGCTCCCCTTGCGTTGTACAGATTGGCTGCAACAGTAGGCGGTCTGACCTCTACTCGAGAGGCGGACCTATCTAATTTGAAGATCGACTTAGACGTCTGCTGTCCTTTGTCAGATAATTGTCTTATTCAGTCGCTGCAGACGAATACTGGCTACTACAAATTTATTTTCTCAAATGATGACTTTCAACTTAGTGCCTGAATGAACTCTACATTTGGTGGAGTGCCAGTACAGGATCGTTGAATAATCTGTGACGGTAGAAATGTAAAGAAAAGTATATAGAAACTGCTAATGGTAGATCCGTATAGGACATGCTTGTAAAATCGTTCAGAGACTTTTCAGAAACATGGTAAAATCTGCGTCAAAAATTAGCGTTTACACACACACACGCGTACACACACACACAAACACACATTACACATGCACAAGCACACACACACACACACGCACACACACACATACACACACACACACGTGCGTACGCACACACACACACACACGTGCACGCACGCACGTAAGATTTTTTATTTACCTCATAAACAATTCTCATATTCCGAGCTGCGGTTTTTTTTATATTTTAAAAATCTGTCGTTACTTGCTTTGCCTGAAAATGGAAGGAAACGTTCAGGATAACTTTAAACTGATAACCACTATTGTCTTTATCATGATCTTAATATCATTCTTGTACTGAAGTTCAAGTATCAGTCCCTTCGCATTAGTGCAGTGTTGTAGTGACGGTAACCTTCTTATCAACGACACTTGGAACCAGAAATTCCCGACATCTACATTTATAATGTATTTCTTTACCACTGTGTGCTCTGAGTCGATCTCAGCCTTCTCTCCCACAGTATTATAGGTCTGGATGACCTTACCTTGCAGCAAAGTAGCCTGGAATCCGAAGCTGATGTCTCCTGCCCAGAGAATTCGCCATGTGCTGTGATAGTTTATTGACTGCATGATCTTGTGGTTTGTGTCGTGAGAGGTCATTGGAAGTAAACAGGTTTAATGAAGTAAATCTTGCAAGATGTATGAGATTTTGAGTATGGGCGAAGGGCAGTGGCTTGCGGAAACGAAATTGAACTTTCAGATTTCATAAAAGGGGCAATTTCTTGTCTAGGTAACTGATCATCTTAAAAATGACTGTGCATCGCGGAGCTGGCAAAATAACGCTTCCAGTATTCAAGATATTTGTCTTTGATGTCGATACTTTTTGGCCATTATTAATAATATTAGTAAATATCCCTTAGAAATTTTAATAGAGATATCTGACAATTTCCGTCTATATCTGTCATTTGCACTGTTCACATTCACTTATCCATACTTGTACGTACATTACGACACATTAGGGCACTATAAACCCACACTATCAGTGAATGTGTGCATTGCGAACTTGAAAGTTATTAAAAGGCAGAGTGACAGGGTAATCTGTAGAAACAGACTGTTTTACCGGCTAAGGTCGCGGCTGCAATACAGGAAGAAGCAAACTTTCCTATCCACTGCTTCATTAACGGAGTTTTTCGTTAATCACTGCCACATAAGGTTTGTATCATTAACTGTTAAGTTTAACCGCTACATGGGAAAAATTAACGAGCTAATTTAGAACGCCAGTTTGTACATATGTGGATGGGTAAAATGGGATCGTAAAGTGAAAAGTACTGTTGATTTTTTTAATCCTCCATTAATTAAGTAAATAATGAGTCATTCCACACAGGGGAGTAATACTTAGCCAGATAATTCCTCAGTGAACCAAGATATTTCACTCGCTGTATGTACTGAGAAATATCATTGCTGTGTGTACAACAGACCATTTCCTTTCCTTATCCCCAATGACACAACATATTCAGCGCCATGCTGTGTTTTGTATGTAAGATCCACTTTAATATCGTTTTCCTACCTGCCCCTAGTTCTTCCAAGTGGTCTCTTTCCTTCAGGATTCCCATCCAAACCCTGTCATAATTTTTTTCTCACATAAGTGTGACGTGCCACGCCATCTCGTCCCCTTGAATATTATGATAATATTTTGTGATAAGCACAAATCGTGAAGTTTATCTTAATGAAATTTTCTCCTGTTTCCTCTTATATTTTCCCTATTAGGCCCAAGTATCTTCTTCAGGACCCTGTTCTAGAAAAGTATGAATATTAATGTGAGAGACCAAGTTCCACACCCACACAAAACCAGGTAAAATTACAGTTGTGCGTACTTTACCATCGATATTTTTATGTAACAAAAGTGAGGATAAATGATTTTTAGTAGAATGTTTCAAAAATTGTAATATCCTTTTCAACATCAAATTGTTTTACTGCTTGTGTACTTCAGTCATTTTGCAGCACTCTGTGTCACCTGTCCTATTTTGGTCAAACTGGTCTACCGTATTAAGCCTGTGGCATGTCGTCTGAGAGGTGAGCAATGCATCAAATACCTATGGGTGTTTCAGAGCATAGAATGATGAAATAGACGCATTACTGTAGAACCGCAGTTCTGCTGAATTCTGTCCGTACGTTACAGGATGAAGTTACCAGATATTCTACTATAGGCATCATCTTATATTAGACGCTGAGGGATATTAGTTATATACATTTCCTGTCCTTTTCTTCTTCTCTCGTAGTGTAGAAAATTAAACTTTCCAATTAGGTTGAAAGGTGGTTTACAATATAGGACCTCTTCCATCTCCTATACAATTCAAGATATACTGTGCTTTCAGAAATATTGACCTCTGTTTGGCCTTAGGGATCCAAGCTCCTCACAAGACATCGCGGAAGGCAGTTGTAGTTTCTTCTTCTTTTTTTTACTTAGGGTTCATAAGAACCCCGAGGACATAACTCAGATATGATGCATTTTTTTTATGGGACACGTACTTTAAAGCTGTTGAATGGTTTCAAATAAAAAATCGAGTTTCTGAGTTTTGTGGAAAGTCTAACACTGACATTGTGGCTGATATAATTGTTACGGTTTCGTTGATAGCAGTGCGCCTGCAGTGTCAAAACTGACTCTGCAGGTGTCTCAGAATATTCACGAACTACTTCTTAACGTAAACTATTTTGTTCTATACTGACTTCCGCCTTTCGCATGCTGTGACCAGTAATAACATTGCTTAGAGTAATTTCATTTTATTTATCCCATTCAACTGTATTTGCTTCTGTGAACGAAGATGAAATGGATCATTTTGCAAGTTTCCTAACAACTGAACAACAAAGTGGCTAGCACACTTAAATGTTATAGAAACATGATCAATGATACTAACACAGTGTCTGTGACAGTTTATTGCAGTAACCATATGATATGATATGATACGATATGATATACGATATGACATGACATGACATGATATATTATAGGTATGATATATGATATGATATGTGATATATGCTATTTATTTATTTATTTGTGTATTTATTTATTTATTTACTACAATTGGGATTCCGCCCGGTGGCAGTAGTCGGTATGTTTATCCAAAAATACGAAAGAGACAGCACAAAAGGAGAAACAATACACAAAAATATACGAAAACAAAATACAAAAAAAAAAATAGAAAATAAATATACACAACAACAAAAAACATAATAAGAATATTATAAAACATGAGTCGAATAATTAGAAAGTAACAGAGAAGTAAATAATAATGACAAAACGTACTGCACAGAACATACATACAGCTGCATAACTCTACATCAATGATAATATATTTCACTCAAGATCATCACTGCACTTCACTTCTCTTCCCTTCACTTCCCTTCACATCATTTCAATTCACTTCACTTCACTTCTCTTCCTTTCACTTCACATCATTTCAATTCACTTCACTTCAATGCAATGCACTGCACTGCACTGCACCACCCATTTTTCACTTCCCTGCACTCTTGGACGTTTCGTCGCCACCCTTCACAAGCCCTTCACTTCTCTTCACTTATAACTACTTTCCTAACCCTCTTTCTAAAAATGTATGATTTACAGGCCGAAGTTGTAGCGTCTCTGCAGGCAGTTGTTTCCATAGTTTGATTTTCTTATTTATAAAGAAATATTTACCGATGTCTGTTCCTCGTTTCCTGGCTCTAATTTTAACATTTCATCACCACACTTAAATGTTCATGTTGTCGTCATATTAACTAGCTTTATTTGTTCGTAACTTCTTGTGCATCTTACTTCTTACATTTTCAGTCGACTCCACTCTTTCTTTTATTTAAATAATTCATCCATTTCTTTATTTACCTCTTTGCTTTTTCTTTTATTTTTACTTTACCTCCTTGTTTGTTTGTTTGTTTTTTACTCCTTTAGTGTTATCAATTCAATGTGTTACAATGAAGCGTAGCTGTTTCCTTGATCTCTCAAACTTCGGTATTGATGCAGTATAGATACTTTAGTTACAGTTTATGATGTTACAACAGTAGATGGTGTACTTTTCTGCTTAATGTTGTCCAGAAATCGTGAAATCACATTAGCCTGCTCTGCGGAGTGACAGATCGGTAGCCACAGATGACGAACATCAGTTTCAAATTGAGATGAAGTCGTAATTGTATAAATTGTAATTAAGTAATTGTACACGTAAATTAAAAAGTAATTTAACAGTGTTTATTAAATTTTGACGTGAGTTAATTTTATGTTGGTTAACCTCAGATGGATATTGCTGTAACGTTTGCTATTGGTCGTGAAATTGAAGGAAGGCAAGAAGAGAAATTTAAGGGATGGGGGAAAAATAATGGAGGAAGCATTTCATGAAGAGTCGTAGAAAATGTCTCTTTCTGTATTAGCTGAGGTGATTTCTGGAAAACTTAAATGGCTTCAGGGCCCATCATTTCTTCTTTATCCTTCGGAACATAGGTTAAGTTTCTTGTAGCTTGCTTCTCTCTCTTATTTGGTAGGTGTCATTCACTTCCGTAAACACGAGGCTTTCGTCTTCTCTTTACCTGAGAAACTTTATGAAACCGCCCTTTAAACGTTCGATTTGAACTTTTAGGAACCAAAGATCTAAATGTTACACATTTCACGCACTCTTAGTTTTTGGTTCTTCGTAATTTAAGAATTTTTTTTCACAATATTTTATTTCTAGTAATTTTGATGTTTTGCTCTCCGTGCATCTCAGTATAATCTTAGAAACTGAACAATTTAATACACAAATTCTTGTTTTATAATAATTGTTTTATATTCCTCTACATGTTTCAAGCACTGTAGTGCTCATCATCAGGAGGTCAAAATTGTATTATACAGCATCTGGTATCGTCACATTCTGTAGGTGGCCGTCCGGTGCGTACCGGACGGCCACCTATAAAGTGTGATGATACCAGATGCTGTATAATACAATTTGACCTCTTGATGATGACCACGACAATGCTCGAAACATGTACAGGAATACAATAAACGTATTATAAAACAATAATTTTTGCATTAAGTTGGTTAATTGCTAAGATTACTTTTAGTAATATTTTAAAATATAAATCCTTTTGAATTCTTTTGTAGAATAAGTCGTTGAAATGCGTTGCTCTGTCACAGACGGATTTTAAGTCTGCCTTGTATCAAATGATTAATTTAGATTATAAGTTAAAGTCTACAAAAATAACCACCAGGTATGGGGAAATCTAAATAGGTGAGAGAGACTGTTTAGCTGTATAAATGTGACTCCTTAAGAAATTAGTCTATATTTCTCATATTTATTTAACATGGTGGCATGTAGCAACATAACTGTGCCGTATATTAAAGCATTTTGAACACTGCGACTTTGCAGAAATGTTTACAGCGACTGAGAAAAGGGAACAAAACGTACCATTTCTTTCGTTTTTTTGTGTTGTGATACGGTTTTGTGGTCCCCTCCATTCAGCAAACTTGCTGATCAAATAGCAGGAAAATCTGAAGGGAAGAATTATTTTTAAATATTAGGTGGGAATTGAAGATAATATTAAGAATGATATCAAATAAACAGAAGGCATAGTGAGCACTGCATTCCATTTGTGTAGAATGCGGGTTCATTGCCTTGTACTTTTGTGCATTCAAATGAACTTTTGTAGTCTAAAAACTCCTTAAGGAGGGCTAAATTTCTCCTTCTTCTTCATCATCATCATCATAATCATCATATTATAATAATAATTATTATTATTATTATACGATATGGATGTCTCTTGTCACAGGCCTTTTCTTCATGGTACTTCTCTTGAACCAGCGGTGATCCCCACCGCTCAGGCTTCAAGCTTCACACTGCAGTATTCCGTGTTATGTGTGATGTTCCAAGTATAGCTGTCTTTTGTAGTGAATCTATCGAAAGTTTTCCTGTTTATTGCTATTATTATTATTATTATTATT
>Ga0131853_10026979_pt1 | contig 10322 bp, 4 predicted proteins | sample TergutLab28metaG_FD_92764 | JGI IMG/M metagenome (GOLD analysis project Ga0131853, IMG submission 92764) | Labiotermes labralis P1 segment gut microbial communities from Petit-Saut dam, French Guiana - Lab288 P1 (version 2) (version 2) | ecosystem: Host-associated > Arthropoda: Insects >... | reverse complement strand
TAATGAAACTTATATGTTCTTCTTTCATACATCGTCTTCTGAATTCACCTTCTGTTTAAATCGCAAGTGAAATGTAATTATCTCCTATTTTTCTTTGCAGCTTGCAAATATCATTTTCTGCTTTTGTGAAAAATATTGAATTTCTCTTTGACATAATAAAAGAGAGAGAAAGGTTTCGTGTAATGATAAGTCAGCAAAAACATATACAATTTGATTCAACAGATTTCCCTCGAGTTAACCTGGACAGTAAATAAAGTCTCTCAGGACAGTTAGTCTAGTTTTCTTAAAAATATCAAGTTCCTTTTTTCAGACAATCTGCATTCTTCACCTACTGGAGAAAACAAGAAATGGAATTGGTCATTTTGTATACGCTGTATGTATGATTCAAGAAGGCTTGGTGTTAATTGACTTGTTGAAGATTCGCTCAAAATAATATCGTTTAATTTTGTTTAACTAACGAAAAACTTAAGTACTTGTTTCACTGTTGAAGGTTACTTGTTGGCTTGTTTGTTTGTTATTTCAAAACTATATTCCTATGAAGAACAATGGTACCTCTCCGCACCTTATCAAAAGGAAAGTTGCTTTGTCCAAAAACAGTATACAGAGCCGTCGCCTTGCATGGCGCCACCAAAACGCCATGACAGAATGTGGCACAGTCCTCTCTTCAAACCGAACTCCTATGAAGACAGTTAAGAGATCATATATGAGGAATTTTTGAATGCTGGTTAATTTACCATCTTTGAAGGCGTACACTCTATTGCATTCCATAAAATTTATTATATTACATTCTGGAGGCCTTACGATACAAATGTATTTTTCGTCAGTTCTTCCGTGATAAGAACAGAAATGTGACAGAGCGCTTTAAAAGACGCGACAGATAATCAAGATTTTATTTTCCTCGTCCGTGGAGTCTTTAAAAAAAGACTACGAAATATTGACACAAAAATGACGAAATGTCGATGTCTTAAATGGTAAGATTTTGGAAGTGTGAATATTTGTATTGATTTTCGTGTTCTTGGAATTTTCTCTTCATTCTACAAATACATTTCCATAAAAGATATATATAACCTGCAACACAGATTGCGGTATGTGTATGAGTTCTGAATATTTTCCCTCATTTTGGAAGTACGAATAAGATTTATATTAATTCCCAAAATAATTCGGAAATTAAGACTACTCTTACTAGTCAGAATGTTGAAGCAGTTGAGTATGCTGGATTACTCAGCGCTGTGACCTTTACCGATCTAGGACACGTACGAATAATTGTTGATAGTTCTATGTGACCTATTTGGCTTTGAATATTAGTAACATATTTCACCAAATAAATGCATATTGTATTTAGATGTGAAGTGAAATGTAAAATGGTCAGAATCTGAAATAAATGTTGGTTTGGTAAATGGGAATTTTGATGTAAGAGAAGGCCTACCAAGTATTCCCACAAAAATCGTTGGGGGATAATTGTGGGAACATTTCATTTTTTTTTTACATAGTGATACACTTATCACTTCAATTGACGGTACGAATTTCTACAGTTCGTATAAGGATGTCTGCTACCGACCTTAGACAAACGTTATAGAAAGTGCAATTTGTGTAATTCTTGGATACAAGTTTATATTTGCATAAGCTTTTGTTACTGCGTTACTGTTCCTGTCATGATTCATCTATATACATATCCTACAGAGGAAGGTTTTAAAGTGTCAGCAGCTGAAACTCCGTAATTATTCCTCGTTAGCGGTGATAAGCAGCTGAACAAATTGTAGTGTAGCATCGTCACTGTCGGAAGGAACAAATATAAACTGTGCTGCAAACAACGTAGTATATTCAGTTTTCCAATGAGATCTTTACATTGAAAATTTCATAGAGTTCCAGTGCACACCGTTATACTGGTTACTGCGAAACACATTTTTAACTCTCAGTTTTGTAAATTGGTCTTCCTAAGCGCTCTCACACTACGGAACGAAAAGTCTGTAATGAACTTATCGTTCTATTACTTTATGTATAATATTACATTTTTATTGATGTTATATTTTCTTCTTTTGTCTGTTTGGTCTTTCGTATTTAGTATATGTTTGTATTTATTTTTTGTGCTGGCTTTATAAGAGTGACTTGTACTGATTTGCTATAGTAATAATAAGAATAATATCAATAAATATAATGCACTGGTTGTGTTGTGTGTCAAGAATTAAAAATATGTATGGTTTTTTTTCCTAAATTACCAATATTTTATGGAGAATAAACATATTCTGAATTTCCACGGTGCGAATTTAAACACTGGACTCTACACTGTGCTTTACCTATGTACAGAATTTAATTGCATTTCTTTCTTAACTTAACTCCACACGTAGACAGAATCGTTGCCAATGATTAGTGTCTTCTTCTGTGCGTTATAAAGTATTTTTCACAAAATACGAATTTTTTTATATGGGAGAAAACTAACTATACGGAAGAACACATTATTTCAGCATTTTTGGGGGGATTCAAAGACGCTTGTTTCAGATTGGGTTTTGAGATTTTACAGTGACTTTACTCATTCAGATATAACGTATAAACAACTCAGGTTAATTATAATTTGTTTAACGGTACACTATAACAGAGCTGCATACGTGTTTGGTCGAAAATGTTTCTTTCCATACAGATACAAAATCACATTTATGGAAGTATTTTCTGAAGTTTTCTTTAAGAAGTCATTAGGTAGGTCAAGTAACCAGGAAGGATTGAAATTGTAATGTACACTGCAGCCTCCAACTTGCCAAGAAAACACTTGCATTTTTAAGAAGGCTTTATTCAGTGGGGTTATTAAGTTAATATTTGTTTCGATATTTAAGATTTTTTGTGAATATACAGTATATATATATATATATATGAATTTGATTCAAATGAAAACCTTAGGTATTTTAATATAAATGTATTAATTTTTAATGTTCTCCGTTGATGCTACCCCGTATATATATATACATACATACACGTTATTTCACAACTGCATTCTTTTGAAGGACAGTCGAATCTCCCCATGAATTTGCAGGTAGAAAGATTTTGTGTTAAAAGTGATATGCACAGGCGTGTCTTTGCATGGCGCCACCTCGAAGTGGGACAGTATGTGGCACAGTCCGGTCTTCACCTGCATCAGTCCGAACCGCATTCCTGTGAACAGAATAAAAAAAATAGTTGTCAGGAACGTTGAAATGCTTGTGGATTTACTATCTCACTGAGCGCACCATCAATTGGATTTAATAAAATTTAATGTCGTTCACGTTACAGATATAATAATATCTGCAGACGCCAGGAAACAAACTTATATGACCACAGGAATTCGATCACGCATTGAAAAAAATGACAGATCGCGTTAGAGAATAAACAAACTTTCTTGCGATTTATTTCTCAACAGACGTACAATATAAAAAAATCCCAGAATTTTTCTGGACAGAAGACATTACGTGGATAATGTAAAGAACTAATTTTTGAAGGATGAATTTTCTAATGTTTTTTAGGAGTTTGTAAAAAAATCCAGTTTTTAAGAAATTTTAAATATAACTAAAAACGTTTAGACTATATTACAGTGTAGAAGTTGAGGGATTTTTTTTTCATTTGGAAGGAATTACAAATATGATATTTGTCAGCAGAATTCGGAAAGAAATACTTCTGTTTGAAGAGGGTGAAGTAATTTAGTGTTCGGCGATAGGGACAAACGGAAATGATTCGAACTCACCACAGTTTAAGCAACGTTATTATCCTTAGGCTGTGTATTATACAGCTGCCCTAAAATTATACATCGCCGCCATCTGCTTAGGAGCTTGCGGTTGGCTCCACAGAACAATTATTAAGGGGTGTCAAAATAACACACACTGGCCAGATTCCTTACAACACTTGACGCTCCATACACGTTTGAACACAATGCCGGGAACACGTGGTTTTTCTCTAAAACTCCAGATAAACGACAATGAATATTTTACATTAACCGCCCTCTGTCCATAGGAACCACGTGATCAATTTCCACCCATAATAATCGCCTTATATTTTGCCACACTTGTTTGTAATAACGCAGCAGTTTTTCAGCGGAATACGCGATTATGGTCGTTTGGTGGAGGAATTCTGTGCTGAGACTAGATTATCCGACGGTCATTTGCACGGTCTTCACTTCACATCTAACAGGTCTAACAAATAGAAATTAATTAATACGGGATATTTTAATAAGTATCACAAATGCATGCTATACGCCTATTCCTGTACTAAAAAGGCAATCCCTACTAGGAGGAAAACAATAATGATCGTAAAATATTGATAAGGCCAACGGCAAAATATGGACCATAATCTTGGGTATTGAATAAAGATATTGCTGAACGGCTGGCTAATTTTGAAGGGAATGTTTTTAAAAACTATATGTGTGGGATTAAAATAAACGAATATTAGACGTATAATAATTAATGCAGCTGCTTGGATATTTCAGTATACTACCACAGACAGACTAGACAGACTTAATGCAGCTGCTTGGAGATTTAAATATACTTTCATTTGTCAGAATAAGAATTGGATTGGCCCCCATATTACAATGGACAGTAACAGAAAAGTACGTCAAGTGTTTAACAATAATCCTTAGGGAAAAGACGAAGAGAGCGACCAAATACAGCTGCTGTAACAGTGTACAAACAAACATTAGAAAATACACAATTGAAGCCTGGAATGACAGGTAAAAACAAATCTGACTTGGAGACGTCCATTATGTAGCGGAGGTACGTATTGGACTGTTGTGCCATCTACGAAGAAAGAAAAAGGCAGTAAAATGTGTTCTGTCTCACAGCTTCGTTAGTGCGGAAATTACTGCCCTTTCACCAATCATGTCCGATCCCATTTCGTATATGTTTGGGAAATTCATTATACGTGGTGCGTCAGTAAAGTGCCTATAAATCAACATTGTTCCCTTCAAAGTAGTTCCCTTGGGAAGCCACACATCGCCGGAGACGTTGCTCCCACTCCCGTTAGCATTGCTGGAAGTCTTCATGTAGAAGTGCCCTCGGCTAGTCTGTCACTACCTTTTGGATGTTGTCCACAGTACCAAAATGACGGCATTTGAGGTGGAATTTGAGTTTTGTAGAAGGAAGAAGTCACACGAACTCATCAGGTGAGTATGGTGGCTGCGTAACCACTGAAATAGCTTTTTTGGTCAAAACTTCATTCAGGAAGATGGCAGTGTGACAAGGAGCATTGTCGTGATGTGGCATTCAAGTGTCCGCAATCTCTGGCCGGACACGATGAACCTTTCAAATTCAAATTCATCACACTACTGATCATTCTGACTGTGAAACGTTGACAGACATCACGAGATCCCTCGCTTTCTTCAAATTTTCGTCCGTTTTTGACGTGCAAGGTCTTCCAGAATGGGATTCGTCTTCCACACTCTCACGGCCATCCAAAAATGTTTTATGCCACCTAAAAACCTATGTCCTTGATACAGCATGAACTACATAAGCCCGTTTCAATATTTCGTAAATTTCTGTTGCGTTTTCATTAAGTTTGACACAAAATTTGATGGCGAAACGCTGCTCGAGATTTCTTTTCTCCATTTTCGTAACTCGTCACTACTACACACACTTACACAACTCGCTGTCAAATCAGACATGTTAATGCTATCGAGTTGACATTTGCACTGATCATCAAGTAAGAATGTATATCTCGGCTGGTGTCTGAGGTGTGGCTACAGCGTTGCCAGTTGTCGAGCCACGCACTCAGGGTCATTACTTTCCTGACTCACCACGTATGTATTTCCCACTTACAATAACTGAAAAATGTTTCCTCTCCATGGCTTTGAATGTGACCAATGCATACTGGGATCAATAAATACGTAGATGATTTTAATGAAGTACATATAGGAAAAGTGCTGTTTGTGTGGCTGAGAGGACTAGGAGATCTGTTATTTGCCAACAGAACTATGTTGGTAGTAATAAATAGTTGAAAGACTGTAATTTACTATCGTAACTACTTAAGAAGGTAAATATGGAACACTTTTATAGAGCACACGGTTTCAAAATACACACGTAAATGACATTTCATTTACTCCAATGATAAATTAATCCCTCATCCACTCGAGTAACTAAGAAATTCGACAATGATCACGCGATCAGAAATACGTGCATGCTCTCATTTCGTATTTCGCCAAACGGTACAATAAATATGGAAATTGTGTATAGAAACTCCTTCGCGTCCACAAGCAAAGCGCGTCTTTCGCTGCGTCTTATTTAAGAAGAAAATAAAACGTCCGTATCACGAATTTGTGCTCATTGGGTGTATGGAATTTGAACAAAATGGGAGGAGAATATATTAGTGGGAATTTAGTTTTAGCTTTAACGCCTCAAATAAATTGGAGGTGAAACGTGCCATATAACGTACATGTTTCGAAACGTTAAAAACGACAATATTGCTTTACTGCGAAGTATTGAAATGCAACTGATAATGACAATCATCGGATACATGAACACACTTATTTGTATGCTTGAATAAACACACTGCCTTCAAATATTCTGAAGTGGTAACAAAATTTATTATGATTTTATATACATATTATTAACTCTGTTATTTACTGCTTCAGGTGTGCATCTACGGACATAAAATTTTAATTCTCAGTGCTGAAAAATAAAACTAATGCATGAAGCTAACAAATGTCTGTCCTTACCGATGCACATTCTCGGACCCTCCCCAAATGGAATATATGTGTAGTTCGGTCGACTGTGTTTGTTTTCCTCTGTGAAACGGTCTGGATCGAACTTCTCTGGTTCTGGGAAGTACGTCGGGTCGCGGTGGATAGCAAATACCGGGATATAAACTCCGGTACCGGCTGGAAGTGTTATTGTTCCATTTCCATTAGGGGCAGGTAGTTCGTAGTTGCTGCAAGATATTCGATCCAGAAAAGGAATTATCGGGTACTTTCTCAGAGTCTCTGGAAACACAGGAACAAATAGCAGAGATGTGAAATATAAATACAAGAGGATCTGGAAGTTCTCTGCTCCAGAAATGAAGGATCTCTGCTTCAATTCAGGCTGTCTGAGCGAGACCTGTTGAACCATAATTTTTTAGGGATTTTTTAATGTGTAATAAGAAACAAAAAATGCACATTTTTTAAATTCATGCTTTAATTCAATTGCATTGTCTTCGACAAGTTTCGAAACAGCCATGTGTTCATCCTCAGGAAGACTTGTACATGCAGGCTTTTGTGTTTAGTATGCATCAGTTTAAGCAGTCCTGTCGATGTGGACATAAAAATACCATAAAACTGCATGTGCAAGTCTTCCTGAGGATGAACACTTGGTTGTTCGAATAATACCGAATAAAATATAAATGAATTAAATCATTACTGATAAAAGTGATCATTTTGTTGTTTCTTATTACATATGTATATCGCAATGCACGGTTCTAAAAACGTAGAGATTTAATTTGTTTGCAGTGAGAGGCTGACTTCATGTACTGGCCGTCTTACACTCGTGCAGTAAGACCCTGATTAGTATGGAATGTTCGTACTCAGCATGTCTTCTATTCTATTTGTTATAATTATTTGTATTACTGAAATAAACAGTAATACGAATTGCGAAACTTGTAGAAAGTATTGTAAAATGCTTGAAAGGTTGTCAAAGAAATATGTAAATGGGGATAACTTTTGGGTAAAGATGAATTAGATACTGAACATCCTAGAGCAAATTTTTCTTAATCTATGGTATAACTTTTAACACAAAACAAGACTTATACTGTGGAGACAAATGAGCATATGTGCCTGTCAACATATTTAGAGAAGTTGTTGCATATTTCGAGGATTTGCAGTTTATACCAATAAAACGAAAAGAACTGTGGACCACTCATCTATATTGTTTCACCTCATGGGGAATAATAGGACGTAAAGCGCATGAGTATCTACTCCGAAGCAAAGAGGTTTTGAAAATACTTTGTAATGAAGGTATGTTTTGTATATAAAATATGAAAATTTTAGTTGTACTTCTATATGATAATGCCACTGAGATCTGGCAATAAGGAAGTCTAAGTCAGCAGTTCACTCTAATTAGAAATGTGGATGATTAGACAGGTCGAGCACCTCACCCTCTATATAACCCAATGCGTCTAGGTAATCGCTCTCATACTCGCATATTTACTTACTTAATTACTTGAGTCAAGTACGATATAAGTCGGGATTTTACAAGTGGAAAAGGCTCTTGGCAAGATATCCAGAAGAAGTAATATTATGCGCACAGGACACGTTTGGCTTCTAGTTACACAAGTTAAGCTGTACTGAAAGTATTTATAAATTGGTATTTCTTTGGTAACCTCGACGAGGAGTTGAACAATTTTTGGTTAACGAAAATTGGTTAAATTTGAGATCTAAATTCTAAATCCATAAGGTTTTTCTGCGCTATATTGAAAGGGAGATAAGGCAAATATTTTGATTAATTACTAAACTTTAACCTTTTTACTATAAATTTGTAAAATATGTACAAAATGCTAATTTGTACAGTTATCTTTAGATTAACATTGTAAATTAAATAGCTATTGTAGACCGTACTTTACCAGTATTTATATGGTCTACTCATCAACCTGTGAGTGGGGTAGCTCAGTCGGTTTAGCGACTGACTACCGGCTGGATGGTCCGGGATCGAATCCTGTTGGGGACGAGATTTTCCTCCCGTGTAGGCCAGACGTGGGGCCTATCCAGTCCCCTGTACAATGGGTACCGGGGCTTTCACGGGAGTAAAATGAGGTCAGGGCGTGCTGCCCACTCTTTGGGCCACGTCGGGCCTGTAAGGGGATCAGTTTTACTTATCACACTAACTATAACGTCCTTGATTTCCCGGCAAATTAACTGCGTAAACAGGAATAAAGACAAATTTTTTAAATTTGGACCATGTGGATATAAGAAGGTTGTCGGATTTTTACTTCCAGATTTGAATAAAACTGAATGTAGGCAGCAGTATGAGATTGTGGAGACGTAGAGGACGAGGTTAGGACCGTCAACGTCACACAGTCTACAGTGTCACGCGAGTAGGATATAGTCGAGGTAAACTATCACCGAGGGAGGCATTACAACTCCAAAATCTAAGCTCTTAGCTGTTCGCATAAAGATTTTGAGAGGAGAGAGTATGATGTAATGGGGACGGGGCAGGCCACTACCGGAGAACAGGCGTTAAATGTCTGTGTGTTCTGATCTATGTTAGAGAAGCTACTATAATCTTTCTCTCGAGCTGACAAATTATCACAACCCACTCACAATTTGATGGTCATAAGTACGTAGACGTTAAATCATGACATTAACATTAACAAAAGCGAAAAATAATATTCACAACTATAAGGTGAAATAAATTCATTCAAAAGCACAACTATGAATGTATGGCTAAATGATGGTGTTTATTATGATGGCCGCTTTAGGCCGAAACATGTAGTTTTCTATTGCTAATCAACATCATTTAACCATATATTCATAGTTGTGATTTTGAATGAATTTACCTCACCTGATAGTTGTGAATATTATTTTTTCCCGTTTGTGAATGTTTTATTTTTTACAAATAGCAATTATAACACCTCGATATAATCACAGTCTGCGGCCGCTTTGCACATGCTGTGGCCAGAAGTTACATTGTCTATTTTATACAGGTATATTTTATGTTCGCGACTTCATCACTTGCGGCGAAACTGACTGTATAAATTGCGAGGCATATTCTTTACTTCAGTCATCATTGTGTGAGACAATGGCACATCAAGCAATTTAAGATTGCACTTCATCAAACCCAAAGAAATAAATCTCACATTATTTTGAACCTCTCCTTGCTCCTCACCTGACACAACACTGTCGAGGTACGACATATCCTGCATGCCATCATATGTCAATTTTTAGTCGTGTTTGCTCAGCACCTGCACGATCTCCGCCCTCAGACTGTGCTGAATCTCAGGATGCAGTGCAAGCTCGTACAGTGCGAAACTCAGAGTACTAGCGGAAGTCTCGTAACCCGCTAACAGAAAAGTTAACGCCTGTGCCACAAACAAGTCGCCGTCTATTTCTGAAAAAGCAGAACAAAAATTTGTTAAAGTACAAAAAGTTCGCTATATCTTCTTGTACGTATTAGTGTTCCTATAATATAGTTTATCTCTGTGGTTCCAAACCCACTGTGTGTTACGGATGTACTCGTGTGTTTCTACGTGACTTTGAAGTGTCCTTAATAAGATAATATTTGCTGATTTGATCTAAAATTTTACATTTATTAGAAACACACATTTGATTCTCATAATCGAAACCCTCAGCACAAGAAACTTACAAGACGCCCGTATATGTAGTCTGCTAACAAATATCCTGTTTT
>Ga0131853_10026978_pt1 | contig 10323 bp, 9 predicted proteins | sample TergutLab28metaG_FD_92764 | JGI IMG/M metagenome (GOLD analysis project Ga0131853, IMG submission 92764) | Labiotermes labralis P1 segment gut microbial communities from Petit-Saut dam, French Guiana - Lab288 P1 (version 2) (version 2) | ecosystem: Host-associated > Arthropoda: Insects >... | reverse complement strand
TTGTGCATCTTGTGTCATGCCAGCTGCCGAACATCGGCCATGTTGGCAACACGAGTTGAGTAATTTATGGAACTGAAACAGCAGGCTGTGAGCGACTGACTGCAGGGAGCAGAGTCCTTCTTGAGAAGCTGACCGGTTCTCAACTAGTCAAGAAATTCCCCACATTTTACGGGACCCAACGGTTCATTATCGCAATCACAACAGCCCGACACCTGTCCCTATCCTGAGCTAGATCAGTCCAGTCCACGCCCCCACATCCCACTTCCTGAAGATCCATCTTAATATTATCCTCCCATATACGCCTGGGCCTTCCAAGTGGTCTCTTTCCCTCAGGTTTCCCCACCAAAACCCCGTAGACGCCTCTCCTCTCCCCCATACGTGCTATATTCCCCACCCATCTCATCCTTCTCCATTTGATCACCCGCACAATATTGGGCTAGCAGTACAGATCCTAAAACTCTTCATTATGCAGTTTTCTCCATTCCCCTTTCACGTCGTCCCTCTTTGGCCCAAATATTCCCCTCAACACCCTATTCTCAAACACTTTCAGCCTACTTTCCTCCCTCAATATGAGTGATCAAGTTTCACACCCATACAAAACAACTGGCAGCAGGCTGTTAGCGACGTAAATATAAAATGGTTAACACAGTGTCGCTCGGCAGTCATTTGCGATCTTATCCAATCTGAAGCTTGCTTCTGTCCGTAAATTTCGGTATTTGGGCCATACTCGCATTTTATATCGGACAGGTTACTGGCCGCAACAAATACAAGCATTTAATTTGTCAGTGCCTGCAGGTGCCTTCCTGAAGATGCCTTTCGTTTCTCCGTCCACACCTTCCGGACACGGTTCGTTATGCAGCGCAGCATTTGCTCGGGAATTCCGCCAACTAAGTTGCGGGACAATCCGTGGTGCGCGGCAGACCTGGCATTCTAAATATCCCGCTGGCTCTATGATCGGACGATCTAGCAGGCCACGGAATGCCCCATTTACAGAGCTGACAAGTTTGTGTAATCACAAAGTTCCCTATCGCCTGCACTGTCGTCGCCATGGCAGTTCGGTCCGAAGGACGAAGTGTCACCCCGCACTGTGCAGTGGATGTTCTTGCGGTTCGCCGGACGGGTGTCTGACCAACAGCGGCAGTTCTGTTTGTTGACGTACCTGGATAGCTGAAAGGGGGCCTCATCACTGGTCAACACGTGTGACTGAGTGCGGTCAGCTGTTTCTTGGCGGCCACCAGGTTAGCTTCTTGTGCCAATTTCTCTTGCAGTCGGCTACCGAAACGTTCGTCAGTGTTAGGAATTAAGGCGTTGGACGAAGTTCTAAAGAAGGAGATTAATTCACTTTGTTGCGAAAAGTTTCCTTTGGTCCCTCCGGAAGGTGGGGTTTCGATGTTCGTCATTAATTTGGACAAAAGAGTCACGTACGTCGGGAGCCATTTGCAACATGAAAGGCCGATTTGGTTCCAAAAACTTAAGAAATATCAGCGATAAAATGTAGAAAATTCTCGAAACATAACTAAGTTTGACATTTGTTTGTAATGAAGTACAAACAATTTTTGGACCACAAAATGCATCAGTTAATAACGGAGGGCCCTGTTCCTTAAAGCACCGAAGAGGTCCACCACCGTAATGAAAGCCTGAGCTGAGAGTGACGTGCGCGATAGTCGCGTGGTTTCGTCCCTGCTCGTCAGAACCGGCCACGACCCGTCAGACGATCACGGCATGTAGAAGTCCCTAACATCAGGTTTACCGACTTGGAGAGAGCTATACGGCGTTTTGAGCATTTATTCATACACGGACTGTGTACAGTCTTTTGATGCTTTGCTGTCCGTGCATCTCAGTATATTTATCTTAGTAATTAACCAACTAACCTTTCTAATAAGTTTAATAACTGGATAAACATAACCTGTACATGACATAACATGTTTATAGTAAGTAATACACAGTAATCACACCCGAATAATTCACACACAAATTTTACTACTATTTGCTCATATTTAAAGAATTGTATTTTAGTAATTTTAGACCAATCACTTCTTTCAGTGTGATGATACCAGAGGCTCTGTAATGCAATTTTGACCTGATGATGAGCACATGGTGCTTGAAACATGTAGAGGCATGAAATGAAACTTATTGTGAAACAAAAATTATTAACATCAAGTTGGTTAATTACTGAGATAAATATTTACAGTCTATTTTTACCGTAATTTCGACCTTTGGAATGTGGATTGCGCGTCGAGTTACGGAGGGCACAGCAGTGCGTAAGTTTCTTTCTCACTCCTTGCTGTTTCTTGTGTTTCTCTCTTATCTTTGCGTGCCTCCGTGTTTGTACTTTCAACTGCAGGTCGTGTGATTACCCAACTGCTTGTTTTTACAAAATAAAGTCATTCTTAAACTCAAGTTCTGTCATTGTGGGATACGAACTGTTTTCTCACGAGTCATCCGGCATTGCCACACATCACTATCACATTCATGACGTTATGAATGTGTCAAAGTCCATGGTCTGTTGATAATCACGCAGTTGATTAACTTGGGCTGGTTTATAAATACCATTACTGTGTCCACTGGCCCCGCTTCAGGGTCACGTCCTGAGACACATGATTGAATTTTATACCCCACTTGTCTTCTTCAAGTTAAGATTAGACTGAATTTTGTTTAAAGTCCCAGTCCGTACCGCGCAGTAAACACACTTCGTTTCGGTTATACAAACCAGTCAGTTAATGCTGTATAGGGAAAGAATGGCTGTTTGTTCTGAGATCCACACAAAACACATAAATACACTGTGTGGGCAGAACGTAGAATTGTTGAATGTTAAACTGGTGGTACATATAGTGACCACTGTGCGGTACATATAGTGACAAATGGGCTTTAGAAGGTTAAATCTCTGTTATAAAAACCAGTCAGTTAATGCTGTATAGGGAAATAATTGCTGTTTGTTCTGAGACCCACATAAAACACATAAATACACTGTGTGTGCAGAACGTACAATTGTTGAATGTTAAACTGGTGGTACATATAGTGACCACTGGGGTTTACAGAGTTAAATCTCTATTATAAAAACCAGCCAGTTAATGCTGTATAGAGAAATAATCGCTGTTTGTTCTCAGATCCACACAAAACACATCAATACAGTGTGTGGGCAGAACGTAGAATTGTTGAATGTTAAACTAGCGGTACATATAGTGACCACTGTGCGGTACATATAGTGACCACTGGGCTTTAGAGGGTTAAATCTCTGTTATACAAACCAGTCAGTTAATGTTGTAGAGGGAAATAATGGCTGTTTGTTCTCAGATCCACACAAAACACATCTATACAGCTGTGTGGGCAGAACGTAGAATTGTTGGATGTTAAACTGGCGGTACATATAGTGACCACTATGCGGTACATATAGTGACCACTGGGCTGTAAATGTTTAAATCTCTGTTATAAAAACCAGTCAGTTAATGCTGTATAGGGAAATAATGGCTGTTTGTTCTCAGTTCCACACAAAACACATCTATACAGCTGTGTGGGCAGAACGTAGAATTGTTGGATGTTAAACTGGCGGTACATATAGTGACCACTGTGCGGTACATATAGTGACCACTGTGCGGTACATATAGTAACCATTGGGCTGTAAATGGTTAAATCGCGGTTATACAAACCAGTCAGTTAATGATGTATAGGGAAATAATCGCTGTTTGTTCTCAGATCCACACAAAACACATCTATACAGCTGTGTGGGCAGAACGTAGAATTGTTGAGTGTTAAACTGCCGGTACATATAGTGACCACTGTGCGGTACATATAGTAACCACTGGGCTGTAAATGGTTAAATCGCGGTTATACAAACCAGTCAGTTAATGCTGTATAGGGAAATAATCGCTGTTTGTTCTCAGACCCACAGAAAACACATCAATACATCACGCGCAATGCCGTTCATCGTTTTGTGTTTCCCGTAAATGGTCGCAGGGAAGGCCGGACCGCCTTAAATTACATGCACTGTGTGACACTTTGAAAGTAGAGAATGGCGTGGCAAAGTGTTTGCTGCGCCATGGAGCAGACAACTTGCATTCCTTCTCTTTTTCGTCCACGTAACTAGAACTTCCCACGGGAATTATTTTTCTGTCTGACGGCTTTTCCGTGGCGCCATGTTAGTGATTCAGCTCCGTATGCGGCGCTACGCTTCTTGCAGGTTAGGTCGAGTGTTCGACACACAGCCGCAGACGTGCAGCATCCAGCGGACATGTGGTCCTCAGCAGCAGGGCATGAACCGATATGTGGCATGTTTCGTCGCCACAGGATTTAGGCTGTACATCTGCTCTTTGGTCCACGCACGTTTCATCCGCCAGCTGGAATGTGTCAATACGCTAACCTGGGATGCAGTGTGTCACTCATTCTCAGTAAACTAACCACGGCTAACATTCGCCCGCTTCTTAACGGCTAATCCAGCTCTCGTGTCCACACAGATAACTTCGTGTACATTTGATGTTTGTGTGACCGTGTATCATTGATATAATAATATAAACAGCGGACAAGATGCAACAAAAATAGTTTTATTAACAATTTCAATCAGCTTAACATGTTTCGGGCGATAATTTCACCCATCCTCAGGAGCACTAGACTGTGTTTACAGCTTGTGGTATAAAGCACCGACGATGCTGCCTGCAGGCAGCATCGTCTGTGAAATTATCGCCCGAAACATGTTGAGCTGATTTAAATTGTAAATACAACTATTTTTGTTGCATCTGGTCCGCTGTTTATATTATTATACCTTCGTGTACGCTATAGCCACGCAGGGATTCCATGAAATTGCAGTTTCGGCGAATATTAGTGCCATGAAATTGACGTGCTCGTAGTATGTTGTGGGCAAAATGTGAGGCTGCAATGCCGACCGAAGCGTAGGAACCTGTTTACCTGTAGAGTGCTTCATACCGTCAGGTGCCACCTGGCGTAGGTAGCTGAAAATGATCAGTTGTCTCTTGACAGGTTCATAACTACAGCTGCCATCTGGCGTAACTATTATCAACCAATCACACACCAGGCGCTTTGTAGAGGGGACATTATTTTATCTGACAAGTCGCGTCTGTACTTCACTTGTAGTGTTTATCGTGACGGCAGGCGGCCCAAGTTTCACCGCTTCTCCAATTTGCCTTGCGTCCGTATCGACAAGTTTTAATTAAGCATTTTGCAGTTGTCAGGCTGCCACTTGCAGCGTTTGAATAAAGTAATGGGAATATTGTCACATGTCACTTCTGTTCACTGCATGTACTGACAAGGTGCTGCATGTGTCCACTGTGTCCGCACTACGCAGTTCCGTAATCTGCATCGCGTATTCAGACCTTCTATTCTCTCGCCACCTGTTCTTTGTCCACACACTGTATCCTGCTGCTGCCCTCCACAGCTTCATCTCCACTGTCTCAGTTCTTCTGCCATGCTGTTTATTAACATCCAGTTCTCACACTCATGTAGGAACGTTGGTACCGCCATTTTGTTGTGCAGTTTCAGTACGTTTGTTATAAAGACATGACGATACAGTTGTTAACTGCAAATGGGTTGCCTGCCGGTGGCAGTAGTACAGTACACATTTACACACAGACAGTACAGTACAGTACACATTTACACACCACCAAAGCACATAACAAAGCAAGGAAACGGAATTCGTTATTATGCTGTGCGCGTGTCGCGGAAAGAACCTATTACCTTCGTCATGTCCGTCCGTCTGTCGGCATGTATATCAGTGCGGCTGCCACTGAAAACACTCCCATGGCATTTGATATTGGGGACTTTATTTTAAAAATCCAGTTTTGGTTAAAATCGGTCAGAAATATCGCGCAGTTTACATGAAGGTCAAAGTACGTCGTGTTGTTGCCGACGGCATTAAATTGCCATAAAAGCGTTCTGTTGCAGAGAAATGGTATCAGGCTGTTAGGGTAGCAGCCTTGGAGGAATAAACATTATGCGAACGCGTCACAATATTACGTTATACCTAAATTTCGTGTGACGTCTTTATTTTAAACGCGCGTCCACTGTTTCTACAGCAGTTGGGACGTGCGTATAAGGAAACGAATAGAGAAGTTTCGACGCCGTGTCGTGTAGCTACGTGTGCGCAGCTTGGAGGCGCCTTCCCATTTCTGATGAGCCGTCATTAAAATATTTTCTCTGTCCGTCTGTTCTGTTATGAAAACTCCAGCGAATTTTCGTGAAATTTAATACTGGCAATTTAAGAACCACTGTCAGGCTGTCTCAGTACTTATGACACTTGACCGCAACCCGCGGACGCTGCATGAAGACCTGCACCAATTGGTGCTAGCTTTCGGCTGAAAGTTGCTGGATATTTAACAGAGGAAAACTTTGTTTTCTTAAGCTCATGGTTCCATGCATCATAATTGAATGTTCATAAAAACCCAACTAGATGCAACAGTAGGCAGATATTTATTTACTACAAAGTCACTCTACATGTTTCGGGTGTCACAGCACCCATCATCAGTACAAAAAACTGTAACCGCAGCCTCCGGTACAGGTCATAATACTGGTACAGCTACTTCACTCCAACGTGGCCTGATCGGGACTGCAGTCCCGTTGGAGGGAAGTAGCTATACCAGTATTATGACCTGTACCGGAGGCTGCGGTTACAGTTTTTAGTACTCCTGATGATGGGTGCTGTGTCACCCGAAACATGTAGAGTGACTTTGCAGTAAATAAATATCTGCATACTGTTGCATCTGGTTGGATTCTTATTAACAGAGCAAAAATTTTTGTTTGAACTGAAGTTCCAGAGAAATACGAAACTCACGTTTGGCGCCCAGAAAGATTTTTCTTCAAGTTCTCTTTGTTACGCGTTTTCCTGTCGGCTAGGCAGGAGACGTCCTCGGTTGATGGTAAGAGAAGGCATGCAGAAGTGGACGGTATTTGCCATTACACTGAATAAGCGACAGCGTACAGCCGATATGGGGTGGTCCTCCGGCTTGGAGTTGTAAAGTTACACGTGGCGCCTGATCGGAAAGATATTTGTATAAGAATAAAGCGATTGAAAGTGGACTCGAGGTTTGTGGCTGGGAATGTGAGGTTTGTGAGTGTGTCAGGGTTGTGACAGAACTGGCGAAGTACAAATTAGGTTCGGTGGGAGTGCAGGAGGCCAGATAGGACAAGAGCGGCGCTGAACAGTGCTTCTGTGTCTGGAAACAGGAACAAAAGGCATCAGCTAGGGACGTGAATTACTCTACATTGCAGGAACACACCAGCCGCTAAGAGAGTAGAGTTTGCTAGTGACAGGACGTCACACGTAGTGCTGACGGGTCACTGGTGACACTCTTCTTATGAATTCGCAAGTTCCAACTGGGGATAAACGCGATGATTCAAAGGACAGCATATGTGAGATATTGGCGCAGTTTTGCGATTGATTTCCGAAGTACTACGTGAAAATTCTGTTAGACTGCAGTGCAAAATGAGACAGTGAAGATGTTTAAAACCGACAGCTGGGATCGAGATTTCACATGAAAACAGTAATGGCAGTGGCGTCAGGATACTGAGCCGTGCGCCACCCACAAATCAAATTTCAGGTGTTCTCGTGTTAACACACTGGGCTGTGATCTGATTAGAGGAGTGAATGTCATATCAGGCACATCTGGATAGACAAGAGATAGCGTTCAAGTACGAGTGGTTACAGTGATGACGGGGCTTAGTGGGGCTTGGGGAAATCTTGGGCGCCTGAAGTACATGGATAACGGGGACTTGACTTAATGGGGCTTGGGGAAATGTTGGGCGCCTGAAGTACATGGATAACGGGGACTTGACTTAATGGGGCTTGGGGAAATGTTGGGCGCCTGAAGTACATGAATAACGGGGATTTGACTTAATGGGGCTTGGGGAAATGTTGGGTGCCTGAAGTACATGGATAACGGGGACTTGACTTAATGGGGCTTGGGGAAATGTTGGGCGGCTGAAGTACATGGATAATGGGGACTTGACTTAATGGGGCTTGGGGAAATGTCGGGCGGCTGAAGTACATGGATAATGGGGACTTGACTTAATGGGGCTTGGGGAAATGTTGGGCGCCTGAAGTACATGGATAATGGGGGCTTGACTTAATGGGGCTTGGGGAAATGTTGGGCGCCTGAAGTACATGGATAATGGGGACTTGACTTAATGGGGCTTGGCGAAATGTTGGGCGGCTGAATTAGACGTAAGTCATAAAATATTCCTCGACGAGGAAATAGAAAATAAGCGGCAAGTCCGTGGGCTTTGAACAACTCAATTTTGAACGCCTACAATTGACGCTAGATCATCATATTAATTTTGTGGTCAACATTAGTCTGTATTGCGGTAACAGTTGTATAATGCACGGTTTCAAACGAACAAACCTTTTTTCAGATTCCAACCTTTCAAGTCGCAACTTGCTCCGACGCGTTACATAAATCGGACCTTTCGAAATAAAAACAGTATTTTGCTTTTATGCAGTGAAAACAGCAGTATTAAGAAAATCCTGTTGATCCTGTGTGATGTACACTTGCTCGGCAGTCCTTGTAGTGACTAGGCTACGAACTAGAGGGCCCGGAGATCGACTTCTGATATTTGTCTCTTCTCTAGAACGTCTGGACCGGCTCTGAAGCCCACCAAATCTCCTATTCAGTTGGTACCGAATTGTGAAGCGGAGCTGGACCTCTGCGCCTCCTTTACGTGTTTGTGGTTTGACATGTACTGTGCACTTGCACCCTTCACTTAGTCCTGCTCGCATGCGGCAGAACAACAACAATGACAATAACAATGACCATCCGTCATATCAACACAGCTGTTGGCGTCTTGCCTTACATCTATCACGTTTAATTCAGTCGTCCTTTTAACTTTCCCGCTAATAAGACAGTTCGTCTCTCTCTCTCACTCTCCTTCTCTCTCTCATCTCTCTCTCCTTCGCTCTCTCTCCTTCTCTCTGTTTCCTTCTCTCTGTTTCCTTCTCTCTTTCTCCGTCTCTCTCTCTCCTTCTTTCTCTCTCCTCTCTCTCTCCTTCTCTCTCTCCTCTCTCTCCTTCTCTCTCTCTCCTATCTTTCTCCTTTTCTCTCCTCTCTCTCTCCTTCTCCTCTCTCTCTCTCTCCATATCTCTCTCCTTCCCTCTCTCTCTCCTTTCCCTCTCCTTCTCTCTTTCACCTCTCTCTCCTCTCTCTCCTCTCTCTCCTCTCTCTCTCACCGGTCATTCGCTTTTCTTCGTCGATGAAACTGTTGCTGAAGTCTCTAGTGCAGTCTTTTGACATTCGTGTCCAGAACTGACGGTGGCAGTCGCCGTTTGTTTGGGATCTGAGACTTCTGTGTACCGGACTGCCTGGTTCCTAAGGATGACGGTAAAACACTGGGGGTGGAGTTCTGTGTGCCGGATTGCCAGACTCCTAAAGATGACGGCACAACACTCGCGGCGTCACATGCCCGAACATTCCAATTCCCAATAGCAGTGCTGTGATAACCTCGCATTTCGCAGTGCCTTCGTGTGTCGTTTGCCAGTTATGACAAAGCGACTGTAACAGGCTGGCTGGCTTGTTCACTTTAGCTGTTTGTGTGTTGAGGCTTAAATGCGAAAGACTCGTTAGTTCCACGAGATGACGCAGTGTGTCGTCTTGCAGCCTGCTGTCTCTGGTGCCTGACACCGTCTAAGCGGCAGCAAGCAGCCCGACCAGCAGCTGACACACACCCATTCCAACGACTGTAAAGTCAAGTGCGTTCCAGGTCCATCGGTCAGCGCCCTAAAGAATGTCACAACCACAGGCCACGTGCCCAACGCTCAGCCTGTCTATCGCAGTTGGTGTTGATGCAGTGACGCCGGGTTGTTCTGTTGGTAACGAGTCCTGGGTTTTTCTCGGCCCGCAAATAGATGGAAATCGGAACTTTAATCTTCAATGAATCCGCCCCCCCCAAAAAAAGCTAACAAATGCAGTGACCTATCAGATTTTGTACCTGTTGTGCGAGACCCTTTGCAGGAAACTAATAATTCTGACGTTCGCAGTATTTGTTACAGGGTACACACAGACAGACAGACACACACACACACACACGCCACACACACCCTCACATCCACTCACCCACACACACACATATACACACACAAACACACCACACATATACACACAAATACACACACATCACACACACATCCACACACACACACACACACACCCAACCACCCATACACACCACACGCACATACACAAACAGACCACACCCACACACACACACTCACACCACACAACCATACACACCCCCCCCCCCCCCCCCCCCCACCCCACCCCCCACAAACCACACCCACCCAACACCAAACACACCCCACCCCCACCCCACCCCCACCCCACCCCCCAC
>Ga0131853_10026977_pt1 | contig 10323 bp, 4 predicted proteins | sample TergutLab28metaG_FD_92764 | JGI IMG/M metagenome (GOLD analysis project Ga0131853, IMG submission 92764) | Labiotermes labralis P1 segment gut microbial communities from Petit-Saut dam, French Guiana - Lab288 P1 (version 2) (version 2) | ecosystem: Host-associated > Arthropoda: Insects >... | reverse complement strand
TAAATCCTCTGCAGTAGTACCGGAATTTTAAATGGCCATAAAATAATATGATGATATATGATATATTATGTTAATTGCAGTTAGGTTGACACCCGGTGGCAGTAGTACAGTAAACGTTTAAACACAAAGAATACATAAAACAAAACAATGAGACAGAATACCCAGATCGGAACATACATAACAATAAGGATACTTAAACTAACAAGAGAATACATAACATAAAAATAAGAGTATATCATTTACAAAATTAAACAGGAACATACAAAACATACAAACATATAAAAAAAGAGAGGATAAAGTCACTACAGCCGAATAGCTCTAGGTCTGTAATTGTAATTTTCTTCTCTCGAGCCTCGGCCAGGCTATCGAATATATTGGCTGAGTCTGTACCCGATGTTCTTCGTTACAACTTCACTGTTATGGCCAGTAAACAGTGGAAAACACGAGAACTCTTCAGATCGCATGACTGATAGAGGATTCGTAACTTCGTATAGCCTACGGAAATGGTCAGATATGAATTCTGAGAAAACCCCCTAAAAGGAAATTTATGATTGAAAAATGTTGCCGTATTCCGTAAGAAATTTCAATCTGTTTTGAAATCAGGGCCACAAGGAAAAAGGGAACAAGATATGAGATCTTGACAGGGTCCTTAAATGAACAAAATAATTGAATGTATTGAGGGAAATACAGTTGGCGAGAACTTAGGTTCTCAGAGCAGTGTTGGAAACTTGAAGCTTTCTGGGACGTTAGGATGCGTCGCACTGATAAACTGACACAGATATTTCGAGGGGTCTCAGGCTATTGCCTTTGTTTCAAGGTCAAGCAATCCAAACCTTGGTCTGATGTTATTAGACTGCTTGATCCTGAAGATGCCTCCACTACTCTCCTTCGAAGACCCAGTCGCTGTTTTTTTTAGTCGACACTGAGCAGCAGTCCAGAAGGCGTAAAGTGAATTATTTCACTGCTAACACTTCGCGAAAAAAGTTAGGCTTTATCTGCAGTTTCGTTGTGCCGATGTTAAGCGTGGAACAGCTAAAGGGGATAAAATGAAAGATAGGGAGAAGATTTATGTTCCCCCGCTCAATTCCTTAATATATTTTTTTCACAGGCTGGACGGTCCAGGAATCGAATCCCGGGAAGTGAAATTTTCCGCGCATTCCACACAGGCCCCGACGCTCACCCAGTCTCCTGTAGAGGAGGTACCCCATCTTTCCCGGAGGTAAAATGACCGGAGCGTGTTTCCGACCACACACTTCTAGTGACGGGTTTCGAATATATTAGAGCTATAACCCCGCCTCTCTTCTATGCCTGCACAGGCACGCCATGAAGTGACCTTTGCCTTTACTGTCACAGAAACTTTTTTCTCTGCGTATACGCCTGCGTCGTGGCGATGTATTCCTTCAGGAATTTCGAAATGGTCCCAGGTTTCTTCTTTCTCAATATTCCAAATTCCCAGATCCTCCAATTCCAGTGTTTCTCACTGCCTTCATGAGACATTACCTTGCGCTTCCTCTACAACTGAAGGGCCAGGTATTGAAATTCCTGGAAAGAAGTGAGAGCTGAATAAATTTAAGAGAATAGAAAAAAAAACTGTGTTGTATTTTACGATGCTGTCAGTAGTGTTGTAGCATATAATGATGGAATCGTTGATGAAAGATAAATTGAAAGCTTTTAGAAGGGGCAGTTCTGGTTTTATTGACCAGCATCCTACCACAATACCCTACTAGCACATCGAAGTTAATTTATGACTGGTTTTAATGTGGCTTTTAATGTGTCTTTAGCAAGGCAAAGAAATACAGCTCCCTGACGATGGTCTTAGGACCGAAACATGTCGGAGCAGTTTTAGTGTTTTAATGTGTAAATTTTATATAAGTGCAGTAGTTGGTATAATAATTGAGTAAGTGACGCTATATTTAGCTGACGACGTTCTTTCAGGCTCGCCTGTTATTTATCTTTTCAAGGTGGGGTGATGCAGGCTAGCACTAAAATACAGGAAAGAGAGAGTCTGAGCTTAGTCTAAATCAGATGCTTAACACTGCTCTGCAGGGACAGAAGAGAACTGAGGACATCGTATGGCGATTAGGTTTGAAGCTGGAACCTACAGTGAGTGCTCTCTACTGGACAGCACTATTTAGTTAAGCTCTCTGATTTTTCCCCCCCACTGCCCACTAAGGAAACTATACTGTAAAAATTAATAGGAATAAGTGTGAGACGCATATCATGACTGAACCTTTAAAGCCTAATATTTACTTCTTGTGCTGCCACATTCTGCACATAGAGTGCATTGCTGTAGTTCATGCTAATTTCGTAAATACGGCGAATTTTTTCCCCTTGGCAACATTAATTGACTGGTTTTCTTCTTTGACCTTCATGTGACTGTGTAACGTGAAAAATTCTTATAATAAAACCAAGTAGATGCACTAATTTCTCAAATTTATTTTTGGAATAAAAATCTACATATTTCGGACAGTTCCTCTGTCCATCATCAGGAGTTTTTCACTGTACATACAGCAATGGTATATGTCATAGAGCTTGCGAGCAGGATCAGGACGATAAGTCCTGATCCTGCTCGCAAGCTGTCAGCAAACCTGTATGACATATACCATTGCTGTGTGTACAGTGCAAAACTTCTGATGATAGACGGAGGAACTGTCTGAAGCATGTAGAGTTCTATTCCAAAAATAAATTTGAGAAATTAGTGCATCAGGTTGGTTTTATTATAAGAATGACTGGTTTTCATAACTGAGGGTGAGTGTGTTTTCTTCGCGGTACGGCTTATCGTAACTATAATTCAGTTTGATATTTGTTTTTAGGGGGATATGCAAAGATGGGAGGATAATATTAAAATGCACTTGCAAGAAGTGTATCTGTGAGGCTTGAACTGAATTGATCTGGCTTAGTACAAGCGCCAGTGGCGGTCTGCTTTGAATGTGATAACAAGCCTCCGGGTCGTATAAAGTGTGGGGAATATTTTGACTAGCTGATGGCCTAACGGTTCCTCACAAAGGACTCCGCCTCCTGGAGTTGTTAGTTAGTTAGTTAGTTGGTTTGTTAGTGAGTTAGCTAGTTGCGTAGTTGTTTGTTTGGTTGGTTCTTCAGTTGCTTGCTTGATCAAGTTGTTGATTAGTAAGTTAGCCAGATTACTTTAGACGGATAATATTGAGCAAGTTGTCGCGACAATAATTATATTTCCGCCACTGGAAGAAGCACAAAACTTAAGCCTTCGTGATAAACAGTAATCCTAATTTTTTTTTCCCCGGCGACCGGTGTCTTCAGTTCAGTTTCCGCTGCGATACTCTTTCCTCCATTGCAAATTTCGCTAAAGCTAGAGTCAGAAAGGGTCGTTGGAAAGTTGAATTTTAATATGGAAGTGACGCGGCGCCTCACACGATGATTTTTTTTATCAACGCCGAGTGGACAAGGCGTTTAATCTACGGGCTGGACCAGCCGGGCTTCGAATTCCGACAATAGAAAGATATATTTCTCTTCTCAAAGACGTCCGGACCTTCTCTGGGTCTCAGCCAGCCTCCTATACAGAAGGCGCCGGAAGTAAAGCTGACCATTCACCTCCGTGTAGTGCCGAGGTTAAAAATGAGTGGATCTGACCTCCACAACACTATGTATTTTCATGGCGTTGATAGGGACAGCTGTACATTAATTTTTCCCTACCATTATAAGCAATGGTAAACGAACAAAGAAATCACTGTTTTATTACAACGAAACTATCCTGAGGTTTTATATTCATTCGAGTTTCTATACTTTGTTTTTTTTTTTAGAATGGATTCAAAGCGTGATTAAGTTCTAGGCCCTAGGTTTTCAATTATATTTAACTTTCAGTCTTCAGGTTAGCAGGCAATGGCAACGAACAAAAGCCCTCTTAGAATTGTTAATTACAAATTGCTGTTTAAGCAGTTGAGTTCTTGTATCTTGTTTAATATATGGACAAAGGGATATACTAGAAAGAAGGAGGTGAGTTGTGAAAAGAAGTAAATAATACGCCAATTACAGTACTTTCAAAATTCGTGCATATCGGACAATACGTTTGACGAATGTTACCATCGATTCCTAATGCCAAAACAAAGAAAATGTTTATTTATGGTTCTGTTCGAAACAGAAGACTGTACAAGGTATGTCCAAGAGAGACCTTAACACGCTTCCAAATTATTATAGCAAATTCTGATACGTTTGATAACCGCATTTTATAACTGTGGTAACACATAAAAGAAACAGCCCCTCGGGGTCTGTAGAATAAGATCTGACAGGCTGGCTTGAATGTCAATGCAATGTTAAACATCAAAGATAATAGAAGATATAGCCTGTCACTAAGTTGAATACAAAGCCGTGTATCGCTTATACCGCCTTGAAAACTGCACCTGTGACCATGAAATGTGATATATATAAATAATTTGGGTTGGGTCCAACCTTTAACGTAAATGTACTTGCTGCACGTGTAACATGTTCTGATCCATGCTGCAATACAAGGAATTACACAAACTTCACACAGGCACTGTTAACCCAGCGACCACTTACATCTGGGTTATTATTACGCATAAGTATTATTCGTGTTGGTTGATCAGTGCACAATACATTACCTTCAAAACTGGTGTCACGAATTTTTATAATGGATCCTAAAATAGGTGCTGTCCGTTTACGTTGTTGGAGAATGTACAGATTGATATGACTTAATAGATAAATGGAGCTTTCTAAGTCACGAATATGAAATAAATTGATTATATTGCACTGCGTGCGTTTTTTGTCTCCGCTTGGTTTAGTAACACACGAACTTACACTATTGAATTTTATTTACTGAGCTGCCTGGATTCGTGATAGACCCAAGACGATGTTGCAGACGGCGAAACTGTACATTATTATTCTATTTTTTAAAATGATTCAATGCTATAAAAATTTAACAGGCTTAACCGTGACGCCCCTGGCTTGTACTTGTATTCTTAGGGCTTGTTTTCGAGTTTCTGACGAGGAACAGGTTTCAACTTTGCTTGATAATATGCCATTAGGAAAGTTTAAGCAAACCGGGCGGGGTTGAGTTTGAACGGTACACATCAGCGTCTGGTTTGTGTTGATGATGTAAACATAAACACAATAGAGAAAAACACGCATTCTTGAGTAGTCGCTGGTAGGGAGACAGGTCTTGAGGTGAGTACTGAGGAAAATAAGGAAGTTTGTATTTCGTGAACAGCATACAGGGCAAAATCACAACTTGATGATAGGTATCAGATCATTTGAAAGTGTGACAAAGTTCAAGTGACTGGGAACACCCTTAACTAAAGGTCACATTCTCACCCTGATTAAAATTGCTATTTCATATGGCGCTGAATACATGAATTAGATACAGTGTGCATAAAAAACATATATGGGTGGAGGAATGACAGTTTTTATGTTGGATATTATTAAAGTTATTATATTTTGCATGGGATATTGAAATCTCTTGAGTCAAATTATTGTTACCACAAATGAATGTTACTTAGTGTAACACCTTGTCATTTGCACAGACTGTAAGTTACTTTATCAGTCACATACCTTCATGACTAGTGATTCTTGTGACTTACACATCTTCGCACATAGTGAGTCATGAGAGTCACATGCCTTCATATTTAGTGGGTCATTTATACTGGTACATAATGAGTCATATGAGTCACATATGTTCTTACGTAGTGAGTCATGTGAGTCGCATGTCTTTGTATTTAATCAGGCATATGAGTCACGTGTCTTCGTAAGAGTGAGTCATGTGAGTCGCATAACTTCGTATTCCGTGAGTAGTCTGAGTCACATATCTTCGTACGTCGTGAGTCATGTGTGTCACACGTCCTCGTATTTATTGACTCACGTGAGTCACCTTCGTGAGCCACGTGAGTCGCATATCTTCGTGATTCAAGCGAGTTACGTATCAACCTACGTCGTGAGTCGTGTGAGTCGCACGTCTTCATATTTAGTGAGTCATGGGAGTCACGTATATTCATACGTAGTGAGTCATTCAAGTCGCAAGTCTTCATATTTATTGAGTCATTTAAGTCACATATCTTCGTAAGTGAGTCATTCCAGTTGCATGAGTACGTGAGTCGCATATCTTCGTTTTTAATGAGTCATTTGAGTCGCATATATTCGTACGTATCGAGTCATGTTAGTCGCGTCTCTTCGTATTTAGTGAGTCATGTGACTCACGACTTCGTGCATAGTGGGCTCTGTGACCCAGAAACTGCTGTCCTCAGTAGGTCTACAGACATCTCTTGGGTAAAGAAGAGTCTACACGGCGTTATATCGCAGAAGACTGTATCGCAACACACGGAGAGCCATTATTACAGCAGAATAATACAGAACAGGCCAAATGCGTATCATGATAATCTACAATTCGCGTTGACGAATTAAATAGCAGTTTACACCAACAAATACACTAGTATTAAAAATATACATTAACATTTAATTCACTAATACTCCGACATGTTCCGATCGTCCTTTGATCATCCTCATGGAGTATGACAAGAAACAAGCGTATATTGTTTGATGTAAAATTCCACGAGGATGATTTCAAGTAGATCGAAACATGTCGCAGTATTAGTCCATCATATATGACAGTGTGTATTGAATATTTGTGCATTTGTTGGTGGTAACTATTTAATTGTTCAGTAATACACTGATATCAATTATATTATCAAGCAGTTATCGGCTCAACGTTGAATTACAGTAATATAAACAGCCAACTGGATGCAACAATACTAATTTTATTAATAATTTCAATCAGCTCAACATGTTTCGGGCGATAATTTCGCCCGTCCTCAGTAGCATTAGACTGTATTTACAGCTTGTTGTATAAAGCACCGACGATGCTGCATGCTGGTGATCAGCATTATACCACAAGCTGTAAACACAGTCTAGTACTCCTGAGGATGGACGAAATTATCGCCCGAAACATGTTGAGCTGATTGAAATTATTAATAAAATTAGTATTGTTGCATCCAGTTGGCTGTTTATATTATTGTATCAATGATGCACGGTGGCACAAACATCAAAGTTCAATTACAGGTCTGTTCGGATTTTTGCTGTGTGTGTTTCAGTTAGGCCTCTTGTAGGTCGTTAGTGTGCTCTGTGCTCTAAAGTAAGTGACTGCAGCCTAAATGAAAGATGACGACAACGACGTGTAATTGATAAGTCAATCGTGTTTGGTCTCTGTTTGTACAAATGCTTTCTGACTGATTATACAGCTGAGAACATGGCATTTGCATTTCGGATATTCGGTTTTTAATAGCAACGCTGATGCGCGATAGCGCTTAATGTGCGGTGCATGTTACAGGTTCGTTTGCTTTGCTCATGTGTATCCTGCTGCTGCTGCTAGAACTTATCTTACTTTGCAATGACAATGTAAAATTTTAGGCTAGGACATGTTGCTGATACCTGCTATTAATACACTGGATCTCTGGTATTTATCTCAGTAATTAACCAACTTGATGCACAAAATTTTTGTTTTACAATAGGTTTATTTCATGACTCTACATGCTTCGAGCACATGTGCTCATCATCAGGAGGTCAAAATTGCAGTACACAGCCTCTGGTATCATCACACCTATAGATGTGATGATACCAGAGGCTGTGTAATGCAATTTTGACCTCCTGATGATGGACACATGTGCTCGAAACATGTAGAGGCATGAAATAAACTTATTGTAAAACAAAAATGTTGTGCATCAAGTTGGTTAATTAGTTAGATAAATATACTGAGATGCACGGTCAGCAAAACGTCAAAATTTTGATCTCTGATAGTTTACTATCCCATTCTCTAATGCTCATTACGTTTCGGAGACTGAAACATCAATTTCTGGATATACGGCTCAGTTCGTGTTTATTATAAGGGACATATTCAATCCAGCTGAACATTCTCGTGCATTTTCATTGTAGTGGCAGTCGGTTGTATTAAAATAAAAAATAAAAATCTCCCAAGATATAAAGCATGACGGAATGGAGTTGATATATGGTAACACGTAAATTTGTCAGTAACACGTGTAGAAAACCGTTGTAACTTAAATGTTGTAAATGAAATCAGGATTTTGTTGTCTTTTAAATTAATATGCTTACAGAAACCCTCAGCCATGTAGAAGAGCCACTGAAGTTATACGCAGAATTAATTGTTCAAAGGACGTATTCCAGGGATAATCAAAGTGTGCCATATTAAAAAATAATTTCTAAGGTGTAGAAATAAAGCTGTATGAAGTGGGAAAGATACGTGGGTTTAAAATATGTGAGAGAAAGAAAGAAAGGATATACACAACTGTTGTGTTCATATTTTAGAGGAAAACGCCGCTTAAGAAACTTTGATTTCAGTGGAGTCTGCTTGTGGACTCTTTGTGATAACGATAGCATAACTCTAATGTAAATTTATCATCAAAGAACCTGTAGGAATTTCTTGAATAATTTTACTCTGTCCAGGATGTTATTTAGTTAGCCCCAAGTACATTGGTATTATTATTTAGGACATGAAACCTATAAGTTCATACGCGTATTGATTTCCTCAGAATAAGCAGCCATTCCTCTCATCATTAGGACTTAAACTAAAGTGATTTATTTAAAACATATTTTATTATCACTGTTTGTGTAATATCTGCACACACACACACACACAAGAAGATTGCGAATTCAAGAGTTTAACACTCACCACAATATGACAGAGAATACACTTACAGTTTAAAACATATTTTCTTTCAATCACCAAGAAGGGAGGATATGAGGGACAGGAAGACGAGGAAGAAGACTTAAGCAGCTATTAAATGACCTTAAGGGAAACAGAAATGGTGAATTGGAAAGCGGAAGCACTAGATCGCAATCTGTGAAGAAGGCGTTGTGGAATAGTTTGTGGATCTGCTGTGTAATGGACGAATGAACCAACAAACGGAAAAGCTGATAGTAAGTGGTTAATTTTTTTTTCTTTGCTTGAGAACTGTCAAATGGCTTCAGATGGAATGCGTACTTCCTCTGTGACATATGGAATGCAATCATTCGCTTGCTTTCTACTCAAAATTGGTCACTCCAAGAAAATATTACGTTTCTAATCAGTAGCAGCATTCTGCAAACAAATCGCAGTATGAAACTATAACAATGCGTCGTGCTGAAGGATCTTAATTGTGACTTTGGAGCCAATGTACTTTTAAATAGGTCCCGTGTAAGTGCACAAATGCACACTTTCCCGTTTGATAGGTGCGTGTCGAAATGAATATCCCTACGTTTGTGTGATACAAGGAAATGTTTCGATAAATAGGCCATAAAACTTTCTAACACACTTCCTCTACGCCTACAATATAAAACTGCCACATAGCCTAATATGCAAAATACAAAGAACACACCCTCATAACTCGTTTCTCGTGTTTGCCTCTCAGTATAGGGTCATATCCATATTTATAAGTCCAAATAAGCTTTTTTCTATAATCGGCAATAGCGTAAAAGCCATTTTATGGTTGTTTCGTCTCCATCGACTTTAAATTTTCCTTCTTTTCCGTAGTCGACCTAACATTTTTCTGTCTGTTTAAATGTGTTGTTGCACTAAATTGTGAATGCGTTTATCGCATATTTATAATAAACATTTATCAACATTCATCTGTAATCCAAAATAACTTTACATAAAAAGTATATATTTAGTTGTTCTGTTTCTTCTTTTGTTGGTATAATTAGTTATCAAATTCCACTATTTATTCCAATTACTTTTTGACAACATTTATTTTTCTCCATTGTTCTCATTTCCTTTAAATGCCACTAATTCTCTTTCAATAGTACAAGTTTTGAAGTTGAGTTTTCTAGCAATTGTATCCAATGAATGTAATACCCACTGGATTTTACCCTCCGCTTAAAATCTGCTCTTTCCTCGCAAAAAAAAACAGTATTTAGAATATTCTGTATTTTTGGAAGTGTTTCCTTAGATTTTGCTGCCATTAAATTAAAGTATGGGGACTGCGGTAGCCCAGTGGTTAAGGTGCTACAAATCGGAAGGTCGCTGGTTCGATCCCAGCTGGTGTCAGTGGATTTTTCTTTGACATAAAATCCTTCCAATCGCACTATGGTGCTGGGGGTTGACTCAGCCTCTAACAGAAATGAGTACCAGGAGTATTTCCAGGGGGTAAAGGCGACCGGTGCGTAAGGCTGATAACCTACCACCATCCTGTGCCGTTGTCATTAAATCTGGGAGCCTTAACTTCCTGGAACCCTCTGGGTCTGTCCAGGCCTGTGATGGGACTGCTTTACCTTTACTTTTACATTACAGTATATTCCATATAATTTAAAATATTTTGGTTATACAACACCCATTTACTACTGTCTAATTCAGTT
>Ga0131853_10026976_pt1 | contig 10323 bp, 5 predicted proteins | sample TergutLab28metaG_FD_92764 | JGI IMG/M metagenome (GOLD analysis project Ga0131853, IMG submission 92764) | Labiotermes labralis P1 segment gut microbial communities from Petit-Saut dam, French Guiana - Lab288 P1 (version 2) (version 2) | ecosystem: Host-associated > Arthropoda: Insects >... | reverse complement strand
CTGCGCCCACAGCGCGGGTGCCGTGCCGTACTGGCCGGTGCCGAACCAGCCGATGTTGCCGGCGTACCAGCCGGGCGCCAGCTGCGCGGCGATCGCGTTCGGGCCGCGGGCGAGCAGGCCCGTCACGTCGTAGCTCTGGTACTGGATCTGATGGCGGTAGTCCGTCCAGCCGGGGGCGAACAGGTCGTCGCCGACCCGCCGGCCGTCGATGCTCATCTGGTAGACGCCGAGCGCGGAGGCGTAGAGCCGGGCGCTCCTGACCTTCCTGGGAAGCGTGAACTCGCCGCGCAGCCGCGGGGTCTGGTTGTCCGGCTTCAGCATCGCGACGGCGCCCGCCAGGTCCAGCCCGTCGGAGCCGACGGTCCCGGCGCTGAACGCGTTCGGCTCACCGGCGGTGAACGGGTCCTCGAACAGGCTCGTCCCGTCCGGCGAGGTGACCGACAGGTGGCGGTACGTCGCCTCCTCGGTCGGGGACTCCCGGAACCCGATCGTGCCGCTCGCGTACGCGGTCTCCTGCGCCGTGTCGACCGCGACGCCGTCGACGGACGTGGTGACGGTGTCGCCGGCGACCGCGATCCGCAGATGGTGCGCGGTGTGGAGGGCGTCGGGCCGGATGACGTCGCCGATGGGTGTCTCGGTCACCGCGGACACTCCACCGCCGGCCCACACGTGCTTCTTCAGGATCGGGACGGACCCGGTGACGTTGATCTGCCACATGTACGAGTCGGCACCGCCCGACCGGGCGCGGAAGTAGACGCTCGCCGCCTCCTTCACCACGGTGAGGTCGACGTCGACGGTGTAGTCCGCCCAGTTCGCGTCGGTCGCGTTCACCCCGATCCAGTCGCCCCGGCCGAGGTCGGGACCCGCCGAGCCGGGGGCGGTGCTCGCCGCCGCGGGCAGGGCCGGCGGGAGGGACACCGTCAGGAGGAGGAAGACCACGGCCGCACACCAGCGGTGCCCTCGGCGGGACGTCACCATTGCTGCCTTTCCGTGCCTACGGACGGTCGGACCCGCGGTGGTCAGATGCGCCGGCCGATGAGGGTAGAACGTTTCAATGACTGGCGCAGAACCTAGGGTCGGCGCAGGAGAGGGTCAAGGGGTCGTACGGGGATTATCCTCGGTCGCCCGTTTCAACAACCTTTCAATTCAGCGAGTTGACGGGATTGTTTCCCGACCCCTTGACCCGGAACTTGCCGGGTCCTAGGTTCTGCGCGACCAATTGAATCGTTCTATGCACACGTGCGCCTCTGCGTGTGTCGCCTGCGCAGAGAGGGGACCGCCCGTGTCCGATCCCGTCGAGACGTCCGAGCCAGGCCGGGGATCCCCCGGGCGACGATCGCGCAGGGCGGGCGCGGCGGCCGGCGTGCTGGCCGCGGCCACGCTGCTCACCGTGGCCGCGGGCCAGTTCCCCGCCGCGGCCGGCCCGGTCGCGGACGGCGCCTCCGCCGCGTGCCCGTGGGTCGGTTCGAGCGCGACGCCCGCGCAGCGTGCCGCCGAGGTGCTCGCGCGGATGACGACGGACGAGAAGCTGTCCATGACCCACGGCAGCCAACTGCCCGGCTACGCCGGCGTGGTGGCGCCCATCCCGCGGTTGTGCGTCCCCGCGCTGAACCTCAACGACGGCGGCGCGGGCGTGGTGATGGGCGGGACGACCGCGATGCCCGCGCCGGTCGCCGCCGCCGCGACCTGGGACCCGTCGGCCGAGCACGCGTACGGGCAGGTGGTGGGCGCCGAGGCGAGGACGAAGGGGATCAGCGTCAACCTCGGGCCCGACACCAATCTGGAGCGCGACCCGCGCGGCGGCCGGGTCTTCGAGATGGCGGGCGAGGACCCGTACCTGGCCGGGGCGATGGCCACCCAGTACGTCAAGGGCGTGCAGTCCAAGGGCGTGATGGCCGACCTCAAGCACCTGGTGGCCAACGACACCGAGCAGAACCGCAACAACGGCAACGCGATCGTCGACGAGCGCACCCTCAACGAGATCTACTACCCGGCGTTCAAGCAGGCCGTGCAGGAGGGCGGGGCCGCCTCGATCATGGCGGCGACCAGCCTGGTCAACGGAGTCCACGCCAACGAGAACTCCGCCCTCCTCAACCTGACGGCCAAGCAGGACTGGGGCTTCGACGGGTTCGTGGTGACCGACTGGGACGGCGCCCGCAGCACCGTGCAGGCCGCGAACGCCGGCCTGGACCTGAACATGCCGGCGCCCGGCAACTTCGGGCAGCCGCTGGCCGACGCGGTGCGCTCCGGGCAGGTCAGCATGGCCGTGCTCAACGACAAGGTGGCACGCCTGCTCACCGAGGAGTTCGCCTACGGCCTGTTCGACACCACCGCCGGATCCCCCGGCGCCACCGCCACGACACCCGAACACGTCGCCACGGCACGGGACATCGCGGCCGAGGGCACCGTCCTGATGAAGAACGACGGCGGCCTGCTCCCGCTGGACGCCGCGTCGACCCCGTCGATCGCGGTGATCGGCGCCGCGGCGAAGGAGGCGCCGATCACCGGGGGCGGCGGCAGCTCCCACGTGCCGGCCGACGCGTCGTCGGTGGTCACCGTCGCCGACGGGATCGCCGAGCGGGCAGGCGGCTCCGTCCGCGTGGACACCGCCGGTTCCTGGACCGGAGCGGCGTCCTCCTCCGCGAGCGCGTCCGACCAGCCGGCCAACATGTTCGACGGCAGCACGGCCACCCGCTGGTCCAGCGGTACGCCGATGGCCGACGGCCAGTGGGTGACCGCCGACATGGGAGGCGCGCACCTCCTCGACCGGATCACCCTGGACGCCGGCAACGCCACCGACTACGCCCGCGGTTACCGGATCTACCTGTCCACCGACGGCACGAACTGGGGCGACCCGGTCGCCGAGGGCACCGGCTCGGGCCAGGTGATCACCGCCACCTTCCCCGCGCAGCAGGCCCGTTACCTCAAGATCGTGCAGACCGGCTCCGCGAGCAGCTGGTGGTCGATCGCCGAGCTGAACGCGTACACCGCCGACGGCGCGGGCGGGCAGACCGCCGTGGCCCGCGGCGGGCTGCGGGTGCCGGGAGTCACCGACAAGCTGCCCACGGTCCCCTCCGCGCGCTTCACCACCGCCGACGGACAACCGGGCCTGACCGCCACCTACTTCAACAACCTCGACCTGTCCGGCACGCCCGCGCTCACCCGCGTCGAGCCGGCGATCGACGACCACTACACGGCCGCACCCGGCCCCGGCGTCAACGGGGCCGGCTTCTCGGTGCGCTGGCAGGGCTTCCTCACCGCGCCGGTCACCGGCACCTACACCTTCTCGATGGCCAACACCGGCGGGGTGCGGATGACCCTCGGCGGGCAGCCGGTCTTCCAGGACTGGGCCCAGTACGGTCCCGGCGTCTCCGCGATCCACCTGAAGGGCGGCGTGCGGACGCCCATCACCGTGGAGAACTACCAGCCGGTCAACGGCCCCGACGGCCCGGTTGCCGGCACGCCGCAGACCCCGCCGGCGAACGGCTCCGTCACGCTCGGCTGGCAGGCCCCCGACACCGACGCCATCGCGGCGGCCGCGGCCGCCGCCAAGCAGGACAGCGTCGCCGTCGTGGTCGTCAACGACGACGAGAGCGAGGACGGCGACCGGCAGAACCTCACCCTGCCCGGCGCCCAGGACGACCTGATCGAGGCGGTCGCCGCCGCCAACCCGCACACTGTCGTGGTCCTCAACACCGGCGCGCCGGTGCTGATGCCGTGGCTCGGCTCGGTCGACGGCGTCCTGGAGTCCTGGTACGGCGGCCAGCAGAACGGCGCCGCCCTCGCGTCCGTCCTGTTCGGCGACGTCGCGCCGTCCGGCAAGCTGCCGCAGACCTGGCCCGCGAGCATGGACCAGCTCCCCACCGCCGACACCTCCCGCTACCCCGGCACCGTCGACGTGTCGACCAACACCACCGACTACCACTACAGCGAGGGCCTGGAGGTCGGCTACCGCTGGTACGACGACCACCACCTCACCCCGCTGTTCCCGTTCGGGTACGGCCTGACCTACTCCACGTTCTCCTTCAGCGGACTCGCCGTCACGCCGGGCACGGCGAACGCGTCGGGGCCGGTGCGCGTCGCGGCGACGGTGAGGAACACCGGAACCCGCACCGCGAGCGAGGTGGCCCAGCTCTACGTGGGCGACCCGACCGGCGCCGGCGAACCGCTCAAGCAGCTCAAGGGCTTCCAGCGGATCACCCTCGCACCGGGGCAGTCCCAGCGCGTCACCTTCACCGTGGCCGCGTCCGACCTCCGCACCTGGGACGACACCACGCACGCGTGGCGGACCAACGACGGCACCTACCGGATCTTCGTCGGCGACTCCTCCCGGGACCTGCCCCTGACCGGCAGTTACACCCTCCACCGCTCGACCGGAGCCAGGACCGTCACCGCGGACGCCCCCGCGACCCTCGACCCCGCGCACGGCAACGTCGTCACCACGACGCTCACCGCGGGCGGCACCCAGACGCTGCGCCACGTCAGGCTCGGCCTCGACCTGCCGGCCGGCTGGAGCGCCCAGGCACTGAGCGCGGCGGCCTTCGACGCGGCGGCTCCCGGCGACCGGCTCCGGACCACCTGGCTGGTCACGCCCCCGCCCGGCGCCCAGGCCCGGCTGTGGCGGCTGACCGCGACGGCGACCGCCGACGGCGGCTACCGCGAAGCCGGCGGCCTCCGGACCACCGTCGGTCCCCTGGTGTCGGCGACGCTGACCTCCACCGCGAAACTGGCCCGTACCGGCGGCAGTTACCCGGCCACCCTCAGCCTGCGCAACACCACCGACCAGCAGGTCACGGTCAGCGCCGCGACCACCGCGCCCGCGGGGGTGACCGTCACGCCCGGGCAGACGTCCGTGGCGATCCCGCCCCGGTCGACGGTGACCCGGGACCTGACCGTCGCCGTCGGCGACGACGCGAAGTCCTCCTCGATCGCCCTGACCGGCACCGTGACCGCGGCCGGCGCGGACTACCAGCTCCAGGGCGGCTCCCTGGATCTGCCGCTGCTGTTCGGCTCGGTCACCGCCGCCTTCGACAACACCGGTGTCAGCGACGACTCGGCGCCGCAGAAAGCGGACTTCGACGGCTCCGGCTACAGCTACTCCGCCCAGTCGCTCGCGGGCGTCGGCCTCACGCCGGGGCAGCCGATCCCGCACGGACCCGCGGCCCTCACCTGGCCGGCCGCCGCGGCCGGCAGCCCCGACAACGTCGTGGCAGCGGGGCAGCACATCGCGGTGAGCGGCAGCGGATCGCATCTGTGGGTCCTCGGCGCGGCCAACAACGGCAGCGGCTCCGGCACCGGGACGCTCACCTACACCGACGGCAGCAGCGAGCCGTTCACCCTCGCGCTGACCAACTGGACCCCGAGCACCCCGCTGCCGGGCAACGACCTCGTGGCGACCGCGCCGACCTGGAACCGGCCCGCGGGCAGCGGCTATCCGGCCGGCATCGCGGTCAGCGTCTACGCCACGCAGGTGCCGCTCGCCGCGGGCAGGACCCTCGCCTACGTCACCCTGCCGGCCACCGTCAGCGGCGACCAGGCCGGCACCCGGCTGCACGTGTTCGACCTCGCCGTCACCTGACCGACGGGTGCGGGGCCGCCCGCCCGCCGCGTCGGCCGCGACCGGCCGTCAGGGGGTGGGCGGGGCGGTGCGGGGGGAGGGGGTGGCCGGCGGGTACAGGGAGGGGCCCTGGCCGGGCGCGGACGAACCCGGTTCGGGGTGCGTCCCGGGCCCGGTGGCCTGCCCGGTCGGACGCGGGCCGGGGTACTCCTTGAGCCCGTCCTGCGCGGTCGGCGCATGCGTGTGCGAGGCGGCGGGCGCCGGCTTCCGGTACGCGCCGGTCGTGGTGCGCGGGGACGCCGTCCGGTGCGTCGCCGAGGGCGACGGGGAGGACGAGGGCCGGGGCGACGACGCCGTGGGGCTCGGCGCGGTGGCGGTGGGCGAGGTCGACGCGCCGGCCCCGACCTGCGCCGGATGCACGGCCGCCGGCTTCGGAGCCGATGACGACGACGAGGAGCAGCCGCTCACCGCCAGCACGGCCACCGCGGCGATGCCCCCACCCGCGACCGCAACCGCCCGCATTCCCCGCATGACCCCTCACTTCCCCCCGGACACGCGCCTTCCGTCCGGATCGACGTACCGCCCGCGCGCCCCTGTGCCGTCCCGTGCGAGAGGGATGATCGCACACCTCCAACCGCCTTCCCGGGGCAGGATGCTGATGCGCCGCCACCCCCCGGTTGGACGCTCGCTCGACTCGCCACCGGGTGGGTTCCCTGGCCGTGCCGGAGGGAGGAGCCGCAGATCAGGAACTCAGATGCTCGTGCTGCATCTTCCACGCGCCATCCCGCTTCACGAGGACGTTCGTGCCCCGGCCCTTGCCTGATCGGGGCTGACCGTCGACCGCCCCGGTCCAGAAGAAGCGATACCGGCACACGGCGTGATCGTCCGCCAGGACGACCCACTCGAGATCGCTGATCTCGTACGTCTCGTCACGAATGACATCGAACGTGCGTGTGATCGCACCGGCGATCTCGTCCAGGCCCTCATGGGAGCCGTCCGAGAACCAGTAGACCGCGTCCTCGGCGATCAGCGGCATGACGAGGTCGATGTCGTGGCTGTTGGTGGCCTGCTCGTACTGCCTCAACACGGCGGTGAGTTCGGCGGCGAGATCGGACATGGGTCAGCTCTCCAGGCGGGAGCGCGAGGCCCAAGGGGGCCACGACTCGGATACACGTGGGCCCCACAACGATGGCGAAGCCGGCAGCGGACCGCCAGATCCGGTGGCTTCTGGTCGGGCGGGGCATCCGTGACGGGGGCTTGCTGCGCTTCGGGTGGCGGTGGGTGGGGGCGGGGCGTACGGACTTGGGCGTCGATCGGGTGACTTCGCGGCTGGGCGCGGCGGCGGGGCGGCGGTGGCGGGCCAGCATGGTGGCTGCGTGCCGCAATGTCCTCGTTTCCGCCGGACAGGAGAGAATGCCCGATGCGACAGGGTCCGCTGGCTGGGCGCTATCCCGTGGTGGCGGCCATGGTGGTGTTCGCCCTGGTGCCGTACCTCGCCCTCTCGGCGGCGCTGGGGCCCCTCACCCCGCGCATCGCCATGGAGCTGGGCATGAGCCCGCAGGCGATGAGCGTGACGATCGGCATGGCCAATGCCGGGTACGCGGTGGGCACGGTGCTGGCCGTGCAGTTCGCCCAGCGCCTGCACCAGCGGCGGATGCTGCTCGTCTACGGCTGCCTGCTGGTGATCGGTTCGGTGCTCACCGCCGCGGCCGTCGACCCCGCGATGTTCATCGTCGGGCACGTCCTGCAGGGCCTGTGCACCAGCCTGTTGCTGATCGCCGCCGTGCCGCCGCTGATCATCGACTATCCGACGGACAGGCTGCGCGGGACCGTGGTGATCCTGAACGTGTGCATCTTCGGGGCGGTCGCGCTCGGCCCGGTGATCGGCGGCATCCAGGCCAACACCCACAGCTGGCGGCCGCTGTTCTGGATCATCGCCGGGATCGCGTTCGCGGCGCTCGTCCTCTCCGCCCTGACCTTCCGGGACACGCCGCCCGTCAACCCGGACGCACCGATCGACTACATGGCAGTGGGGCTGGCGACGCTGGGATGCGTGGCGGCGTTCTTCGGTGCCTCGCGGCTGCTCACGCACCGGTTCCTCGATCCCACGGCGTGCGGGCCGCTGCTCGGCGGACTGCTGCTGATCGTCGTCCTCTTCGTCCACGAGTACACGGCGAAGTACCCGCTGCTGTGCGTCAGGAGCCTGGTCAGCACGCTCCCGGTCGCCGGCATCATCGCCGCGATCTGCGCGGCGGCCGCCTCGGTGTCGGCGATCCTGCTGACCCTGACCTCGCTCGCACCCCACTACAGCCCCCTGCACCTGGGGCTGCTCTACCTTCCCGAGTTCGGCGGCGCCGTGGTCACCGCCGCTGCCTTCAGCGTCATCTTCCGCACCCACCTGCTGCACTACTACGTCCTCGTCGGCATGAGCTTCCTGATCGTGGGCATCGCGGTGATGAACGCCGCCGCCCCGCCCACCGCCGCGCTCACCGCCGTGGCCGCGGGACTGGTCGGCATCGGCGTCGGCGCCTCGGTCGTCCCGGCGCTGTTCATCGCCGGCTTCTCGCTGCGCTCCAACAACGTGCAGCGCGTGTTCGCGATCATCGAACTCGTCCGGGCGGTCGCGGCGTTCCTGATCGCCCCGATCCTGCTGTACGTCGCCGCCACCGTCGGACCCGACCTCAACGCGGGCACGAGGACGGCACTGTGGATCTGCTTCGGGATCGCCGTCGCGGGAGCGGTGATCGGCGTCGCCCTGTACGTGGTCGGCGGGGTGCGCCACCCGCCGACGCCGGCCGTGGCGGACTGGATGCGCGGCGAGCGCCCCGGATGGGACTCCCCGGTCCTCTTCGCCCGGTTCAGGCGGGGCAAGGAGCCCGACGAGTACTGCCCTTAGCCCGGGGCGGGGCATCCGACCCCACGTCCTGGCGCCGGGTCAGCGGTGGCCCAGTTCGAGCGAGATCTCGCTGAGCTGTTCCAGCCGGCGCTCCAGAGTGGGATGGGTGGACAGCAGGTTGCCCATGCTCTGGCGGGAGGCGAGGGCGGGGGCGAAGTAGAAGGCGTTGAACGGCTGGGCCTGGCGCAGGTCGCGGGTGGGAATGGCGCTGATCGGGCCGGTGACCTTGGTCAGTGCCGAGGCCAGGGCGGAGGGCCGCCCGGTGAGGAGGGCCGCGGAGCGGTCGGCGGCCAACTCGCGGTAGCGCGACAGGATTCGGGTGAGCAGGAAGCTGATCGCGTAGACCACCGCACTGACCGCGATCACGAGGAGCAGGGCGAGGCCGGCGTCGTCGTCCTCGTCGTCGCGGCTGCCGCCGAAGCCGCCGAAGAGTCCGATCTGCAGGCCGATCCTGGTCAGGAAACCGGCCAGCACGCCGAGGAATCCGGCGATCGTCATCACGGCGACGTCCTTGTGCGCGACATGGGACAGCTCGTGGGCCAGGACCCCTTCGAGCTCCTCGGGTTCCAGGCGGTGCAGCAGCCCGGTGGTGGCGCAGACGACGGCGGTCTTCTGGTTGCGGCCGGTGGCGAAGGCGTTGGGCACGTCGCTGTCCGCGACGGCCACCCGGGGCTTGGGCATGTCGGCCAGGGCGCACAGGCGGTCGACGGCGCCGTGCAGTTGCGGGTACTCCTCCGCGGTGACCTCGTGGGCACCCATGCCGAACATGGCGATCTTGTCGCTGAACCAGAACTGCGCGACGAACAGGCCGCCGGCGATGAGGACGACGAGTGGCCAGGCACCGCGAAGGACGACCAGCAGCACCGCGACGAACACCACGTACAGCAACCCGATGAGGAACATCGTCGAGAGCATCCGGTAGGTCAGTCCCCGGTCCGGCGCGAAACGCGTCCTTGCCATGGTCTCTCCTCGAAACGTGTGCTGCTGGGTGCCACGGCGGGTCGCTCGGTAGCCGAACGTGGATTTCACGCTTGCGCAATGCGGCAAGCATAGGACATGGCTCCGCGCACCCGGGGGCGGGCCGTCTCGGGTGCGGCGCCCCCGGCGCAGCCTCTACTCTGATACTTGCCTCGTTGCGCAACAATGCAACGGGCCGGTCGGCGTGGGCGCCTTCGGGTGCGTACCCACCGTGAACCAGTCGTCCGGCCGAGGCGGCCGGACGCGTTGCGGCGGGGAGTCGATGGGCAGTGAGAAGTCTGCGAAGCCGCAGGAACACCGAACTCGTCCTGGTGCTCGTCGCGGTCGCGCTGGGGATGTTCGGGTACGCCGAGGCGACGCTCGCGCTGCGAGGGGCGGTGTCCGGTTCGCTGGTCCCGGTGGGGGCGGGGCTGGGCGCGCTGGCGGTGGCGGCGCATCTGGCGGTGCGCCGGTGGGCACCCTACGCGGACCCCCTGATCCTGCCGCTGGGCGTGGTGCTCTCCTCGCTGGGCCTGATGCTGATCGCCCGGCTGGACATCTCCTACAAGGCCAGGTACCCGCACTCCTCGCCGGGCGTGCCCGGCGCTCCCGGGCAGGTGATGTGGCTGTGCGTCGGGGCGGTCGCCTTCATCGCCGTGCTCGGCCTGCTCACCCACCATCGGGTCCTCCAGCGCTACTCGTACGTGACGATGGCGGCGGCCCTGGCCCTGCTGCTGGCCCCCGCGCTGTTCCCCGGTGACACGTACGGAGCCAAGCGCTGGATCTTCGTCGGCCCCCTCTCGCTGGAGCCCGACGAGTTCGTGAAGATCGCCATAGCGATCTTCTTCGCCGGCTACCTGATGGCCAACGGGGGCGCCCTGGCCCTGGTCGGCCGCAGGGTGTGGGGGCTGCG
>Ga0131853_10026975_pt1 | contig 10323 bp, 6 predicted proteins | sample TergutLab28metaG_FD_92764 | JGI IMG/M metagenome (GOLD analysis project Ga0131853, IMG submission 92764) | Labiotermes labralis P1 segment gut microbial communities from Petit-Saut dam, French Guiana - Lab288 P1 (version 2) (version 2) | ecosystem: Host-associated > Arthropoda: Insects >... | reverse complement strand
GAACTATGAAAGCTACATAAGACATGTCAATTAAGGTTTTGGAAATGAAGCGTCTCTCTCCTTATAGAGGCTCTGTGAGGGGAACCTGGAGGGAGGGCTTCTATACTGAGGACCCTTTGAGACATGTAATGGAAGGCGCTGGAAATGGAGCATTTCCTTTATAGGGCTCCATACGGTGAACCTAAGGCACTTAGCAAGGGACGGCTTGACCAATAGGTTTATAGGACTAGATTACTCTCCTTTAACAGGATACAATCCAGGGTTGATATCAGCCTCCTTACTTTACATAACACCCTGATAAGACAACTACACATAATGAGGCTGATTGAGAGTTCCTTATGTAGGGGGTGTGGGGCTCAGGAATTCTTAACTCACATTGTGTGCATGTGAGGCCTCAGCAACACTCAGACATACCTACCTGGGTTCCTTTTTCTTGTTCCCTGAGGATGTTAGAAGTCTAGGTCTTGGGGCAACCTGGAACTTTATTAAAGGAATGGGGCTCCCATGGCTTGCACATCTGTTTAAGGAGCACAAAGGGCCTGTCAAAAAAGGCCTACATACATCTGGACAAAAGGGCTCGAACCCACATACTGTTCTGTTCTACACCATACACAGCATCACATCCGAGACAATAACAGCCTTCATCTGGACAAATGGTAAAGGTATAGTTGTTCCTATGCACACCATGGAGGCATGTGGAGGGAGTTGAGGTATAGCTCCACTCATTACTAACCTTGGCACTAGGAGGTAAGTGGTTAGCCCAATGTCCCAGCTGCTTTACCCCTAGCAAAAAGGCCACTGGTACTCATTGAATAAGAGGCTGTTTGGGAACCGGAACTGCTCTGATCTTTTTTTTTTTAAAAAAAAAGAGGAAAATCTCTCCCTCCTGCTGGGATTCGAACCCTGGATAGTCCAGCCTGTAGCCTGGTAATTATACCATCTGAGCTAACCCGGTTCCTTCTGCTGTGGTAATATTTAAAGAAATACATTGAGAAGAAACTCATAATTATTCAGTCAACTTGAATTGTACTTTTACTCTCTTATGATGACCAAAGTCATGAGGTGTTCTGTTTGCAGGTGTATGAGAATGACGTATATTGAGTGAAGATGGTTGGAAGTAACACTTGGTCACAGAAGCACTCAAGAATAAACCACATACAGTGATATAAAAATCTACGCAAAAAAAACCTTTTTGTTGCCAAGCATGTTTGAAATGAATTTTCTTGGCATACTTCATGTGATAGTGTTGTTTTAACTTTACAATGTGGTGGGAAGTTCCTGATGCCTCTTTTGGTAATACTTAAACAGTTCATGATGCATGTTTGTAGCTACATGACTAGTATTAAAACGACATATTTGTTTGAATTTGTCTTTATGATTTCAGTAATAAATGCAATTTTGTGAAACATTTGATTGTGTCAGGTCAATTTAATTTACGTTAGATTATTCAGGATGTATCTTGTAAACAAAAATAGAGGAGCTAATTTAGACAGTCAGTGAATGCAAGTTGTTGTGTGGCTTCATACAAAAAAGTCTAAGACACGTATTCAGTGCATTTTGACAAAGTAGCTAAATAAACAAACAAACAAACATACTCACATTACTCATGACCACATTTCATAATACCATTGCGGACTCAGCCATCATGCCGGTAGTTCTTCATTAGTCAGCTAGCATGCCAGTAGCACATCAAAAATGTCAGCTAGCATGCCAGTAGCACTTCACAAATTTCAGCTAGCATACCATTAGTACTTCACAAACATCGGCTAGAATTCCAGTAGCACTTCACATATGTCAGTGAGCATGCCAGCAGCATTAATGTTTAATCTGTTCTTCTTGCGCTATCAGTTTGCACTATATGCACACTTTTGTTCCAGTGTCACAAAACTGGACACATAAGCAAAGTGCCTAGTGGCAATGAAATTTCTTGAGACATTTCACATTAAAAGAACTTTCCTTCTCTGCGATGAGCCATGTGGTGGGATAGAGAAGCTGCACACAACTTAAAGGTGGAGGATTTGATACTGTGCTGCCTCACCAGGATTATCAAATACTTCAAACAGCAGTACGGAGCAATGATGATGATTATGGTAGGCATGAGAATACTCATGCCACTTTGTCCACCACAATGCACATCATATTACCCTGGACTGAACCTGAGATTCTGCAACATCTAACCACCTGAGATATTCTTAATCCCATTAATTAACCAACTTGATGCACAAAATCTTGTTTTGTAATAAGTTTATTAAATGCCTCTACATGTTTCGAGCACTATGTGCTCATAATCAGGAGAAGTCTTCTCTCAACCTGTGCACCGGACAGCCACCTACAGGTGTGACGATACCAGATGATGTATATACAATTTTGACCTCCTGATGATTAGCACATAGTGCTTGAAACATGTAGAGGCATTTAATAAACTTATTATAAAACAAGATTTTGTGCATTAAGTTGGTTAATTACTAGGATTATATTGAGATGCACGGTCAGCAAAACATCAAAACACCTAAGATATGGCATGAACCAGCTGCATCATAGTAAGCACACCAATTACATCACAAACCTTGTCAAACAGTGAAATAAATTTCTTTGATGTGTTCTTTGTCAAACAGAAAAAGAGATTCAGCTGGCACTCACAAGTTTGTTGCTTTGGGCTGAAAGGATATAAAAATGAACCACCACCTTGCAGGTTAAAAAATGTGTGAAAAAGTTTTCAATAAAATGAAAGGGAAAGTTGTCATGCAGTCACAGAAGGTCAAACATAATTTTTGAATGTTTTATTTAATGATGTTGTCATTTACCATGATCATAGTGCTGGTATCAGTGGGAAAGTCATTAATCTCGTTCTCCAAAGTAACAAGATGAATGTTACTATTTATGGAAAATAAACTCTTTTTACAATTCAATTAATATACATGCCCAAACACTGCTCCCTTTCACGCGTTTTAGCAGTTTAAAGAAATCATTCCGAGTTTGACAGGCTAGTGATCATGCTAAAAATCAGTTCAAGACTTTTTTGTGACATACAGTACTGATGGTATATTAAATACAAGTATGGTGCACTGATGGAATGATACTGACAGGGGGAAACCAACATAATCAGGGAAATCCATCTCAGTATCACTCCTGTCTACCATAAATCCCACATGTACTGCCTTGGGACTGAGACCAGGCCTCTGCAGCAAGAAGCCATGTGCCTCAGCCACATCACAGCCCTACGCATTCCTAATCTTGGTATTACACAAAAACAATGGACATGCTGTGCTCACTTCATCCCAGAGAAAGAGCCCATTACACCTATTTGATAAGAAGTTGGGCAGGACTGAAGAACTGGTCAGGACAGTGGTGAACACATAAATAACTGCCAGCACAACACCAACTACGCAGCTCATACAAAACCACCAGACAATACCTGACTGCAACGAAGGTTTGTGTGAATAAGAAACTCACATTCATAACTGTGCCGACTTTCTGAGGTGAAAACACTTGTAGAAACATGTAATGTGGTATCTTGGAAAGTGATATACCATAAAAACAGTACATGATATTTATGTGAAATGCATGTGAAAACTGGTTTGTTGGTAGTTAACACTCCAAGGTGCTGAGCTTTCTTGAAACATTCACATATACTCAACTAATCTAACAACCACCCTGCTTTTATGGAGTTTAAAAGTGGCCCAGGTCTTGCAAATACTATTTTATTTTAATGTTATGTCATGGCACCATCACTTCCTGCTTGATGTAACCACCCCAATAACAACATAATATGGTGATTACATACCCTAATAAATATATTTCATCCAAGACAAAATTCTGACTTACAGTGTTATATCATTTAGTTCACTGTAAGGAAAGGTAAACTCATTCTCTATGCCTGAGCCATCCCATCGTCTTTCAATGGCATCTTCTGGGCCATCTTAGCATCTTTCCATGGCACCCTCTATGCCATCTTAGCTCCTTCTCATGGCATCCTCTTTGATTCTTCTGTCCCACTCTGCATGGCTACTGCTCAACAAAAGCAGCAGCTTACCAGAAAACACCATATACAAATTTCTTAAATGGAAAAATTTCTCATATGCATCATTTCAAGAAATATGTACTTTGTCTCGTCTGACATACGTCAGGATTCCCACATAAAGATAGCTTAGGGAAGACAAAGAATTGAAGGAGGCTTTGTTATAAAGTGGAAATATCAATGCATGATGCATGTTTACTTAAAATGCAGTCCCAGTTGTGTCAATCAGTATGTGATTATCATTATGGTTAATTCAAAGGAACACACATACTGTCATAGTCCATGTAGCCTACTTGTCAGGAGGAAACAGGACACTTCATATTAAGAAAAACACATACATATATATGAAAGGATTTAATGAGTTTTCTCCCACACCCTATCAATAACATGGTGTTTTATATACATATACACACATATATATATATATATAAAACACGCACAGTTTATTACACTATTATATCTATAATACTGCGGCAATATATTATTTAGGCCTTGTTACTGGGAAAAAAAAGTACATTGGGGTTTTTCATGGCAATTGCACTTCTCTGAGATTATTTTACCTTATGGAAGACCAAAATTCTATGAAATTATACACCAAAATTTAAATAAGCTGTCCTGGAGCAGCACCATAAACTGCCAGGTCTCATCCACTTCATTCTAAACACTGACAAGATTACTTCAAATTCTGAAAGAAGTGAATTCACAGTTTTACATACACAGTGTACAGTTCTTACATGGACCTACTTCATTCATACAAACAAAGATTTTCACTTCCTTAATATAAACTATGAATGTTGTTCCTTGTAGAACTGAAACTCCATCACACATACATTCATACACATAAATCAGACTTACTTTGCAAATACAAGATTGTCAAAAACACACAGAGGACATTCAGTCTCTTACACAACAAGCTAGACCTTCTGGTAAATAAAAAATCTAAATAAAACTTCATTAATACATTTTTAGAGGACAATGAGTACAATTATACAGAGTTCAGTTTGGCACCACAATTATTACAGATCTTACATATGAGAACGTCCAAATAAAAAACATATTAATGAGATTTAATTCTGTATGACACACTTCTGTTTTGTCTACTTACACTGACGATATTCCTCCAAGACATTCATTTTCAACCTCTAAGTCATGAGCATGTCTTGTGCAGCAATCAAGAGCTACACAAGTAATTAAAATGCACTGCATCTTTTATAATTATCTGTCCAGAAATAACATGTTTACAACAAACATAATTATTCTGTTGCACAGTGGAAGGAAAAGGATGCATCTCTATCAGCTATTGTATCTCACAGTCTGACTGGTCACACTGTCAAAAAAGTAGTACAGGAGTTAATGGTTTACGTAATGGAACCAAAAAAGCACTTTTAGGAGGGAAGTTAAAAAACTGAAACAGACAAAACAAAAGTATGTTTCCAATTTATGAATACATTCTATCCATTTGTCAGTTTTTATCATGTCACATAGCACAATGCCAAACTTTTAGCCAATGATACTAATAGAGTCACAGATTTACCACCTGAAAAACATCATACAACTACTTGCCTTCCAGACTCTTCAACACTAAACTGTAATTCTCTCTATATTTCAAAATACTCCTGCAGTTTCCCCAATCAATCTTGTGTTTCTGAAGTTGCTTTAAAATAAAGTATAATCTTATTATTCTGAGGGGAAACCTGATTTTTTTTCCAGTGCCATGAATTTGCGCTATAGGTTAAAAAAATATCTGGCTGAAAATATGACAACACTGCCTCAATAAAGCCAAAGCTGCATTTGAGACCAACACCATGTAACTCAGATAATCTCACATAAGTCACAAATCGCATTCGTTTACTCCATAGTAATAGCATAAGGTATTCAAAGAAGAGACTAGCCCAAGATATCAAAACAGCTCAACAACATTACACCTCAGTACCTCTTTAAAAGTAATTACTTTGTAATAATGACGAAAATGTGCTCTCAGGTATGACTGAATAACTGCCTTATGCTTGTTTGAGACTACAAATTCTAAATAATGGTAGGAGGGAGCAGAATTTATTAAACTCAAAGTTATACATATAAATTAAAGAATAAAGGGAATCAGTCAGCAATTGCAAATGCAAAAAGTGTGTGAAAACAAAACAGTTTTGCAAAAAGATGACTACATCATTGTGATGAAAATGACCAATGTGGATGATAATGTGTGCAATGAGAATTACAGCTGTGAACATGCAGATCACAGAGTCCTAATCAAACAGTTAAATATAACATTTCATTCTGGCACTTTTATATGCAAACTACAAGATGGACAATATGACTGCATACATGTACATGATCCAGTCATTACAGTGGTGCAAATCACCATGCTATATAGAATAGTTCGATGCTCTACCCACCCAGCTGGGTTGCCAGGACTAAGACTGCAAACAAAATGAACATGCCTAGAGGCCAACAAATCACCAACAAAACTATAGGCCAACAGATCATCAGCAAAACTCACTCAGATAGGCCAACAAATCACTAACATGACTCACTCAGATAGGCTTACAAATCACCAACAAAACTCACTCACAGAGGCCAACAGATCATCAACAAAACTCACTCCGATAGTCCGACAAACCACCAACAAAACTCGCTCATAACAGCCAGTGGCAGAAATACTACCTGCTGTTGCAAGCATATTCCCAGCACCTCCATAATAAACACAGTCATGCAGTGAAGTTCATTCTGAAACCTGAAACCCCAGTGTCCTGTGCAAGATGCTCCTCAGCCTGGGAGTGTTATTATGTAATTACTAGAATGACTGCCTTACAAGACTTCATTGCATTTCGTTGTCATGAAAATTTCAGATCTTACATTTTATAAAAGAACATCTGTCAACTCCAGGTCTTCACCCTTCTGGGATGTTGTACAGCATTTGCAAAACTTGACTCTTGACAATGGAACCAACATGATGCCCCAAAACTACCAACCACTACCACAAAACATACCAGAAGGATGACATCAACTACACCTTGACAGAAGCCTAAAATCTCACATCTGTCAACTTATGTCAGGTTGTGGATCTGAAATACATGATGCTGCTACACCGCCTTGACATCAGTAAGGCCAGTGGCTATGCTGTCTCCACCAAAACTCTCAACCCTGTTCACAAAATGACACATGAAGCAAAGAGTGTGGTGTATTATACCAAAAACAAGGACTGCTTCCACTTCATTGGGAAGCTACTGCATCTGATGAGGCACTCTGGAGGAACTGGCTTTTTTGGAACAACTCTACAGTCAAGTTGTAACTTCTAAGAACATGCTTTAGTCACTCTGACCAATTTACAAAAGTAAAAAAGCAACATATATTACATACTGTAAAACTATCCACCTTTCAAGAATATAATAAATTACAGAACTATGCATCAGAATTTACACAACTTTAAAAGGTACAAGCATTAAGATTTGTATACGATATCACTTTTTATATATATCAATGAAAATTGATGACCAAGAGGCAGGCCCAATTCCATGATAAGAAGGAACATGTAACAACAGAGCATTTAGGCATATCTTTCGCATACATTGCCAGAGTTTGATGGTGGACATAGAGCTGTCAATTGCAACTACTACTATGACCATCTAAACTAGTTTTATCCCTTGAACATCTTATCAGCTACCTTTGTATTATCCTTCCTTAGCCCTTCAGGAGGCCACATTCGAAGATGTTACCCCACCAAAATCCTACATACATTTCTTGTCTCCCCCAGGCAACAGTTAACTCTGTTAACGTGAAGTTACACTGTGTCCTGTATATATCACAAGAATACCTCACAATGCAGTGTCTTGAACTGTCCACTGACTGCCTCCCTCTTATGTCTAAATATTTTTCAAATTCGTTGCATTTGAAATGCCTGTGTATTACGTTCTTCCTTCCCATTGTACAACGCTGTTTAATGAAAGGTTTCAGTTTTACAGAGGAGACACACACAAACAACTTGCTGCAACTAAGTTGTCCTGTACCAAGTTCCCCAACAACATAGGCCTCTGCATCAATGGTCCCTTTTAAGACTCCAGATCTCTTTCTATGAAATTAGTATTACCTTTGCTTTTAAATTAATAAATTACAGTTTATATTCAGATATACACTGTGATTGAAACAAATCAAGCTCAAAAACGAATTAAAATGTCTCAAACTGGTTCTTTACTTGATTTAATTTTGATTCAAGCTATCTGCTGAGGCCATCTGCAACTATATTTGCCAACTGCAACAAAGGCACTACTTCAAACATTCACAAAATATTTTTAATAAACCTAAGAGTAGGTCTATCACAAGTACTTGGAAGTATGAGTTTAACCCTTAGGAACCGAAATTGACTATAGTCAATGCACAGTGTCATGGCGAGAAGAATGAACATCCATTAAGTCATTAGACACGAACACGGGGGGGGGGAGTGGCCATTTATATACTGGGTCTTTTGCACAGTACACTGGGCACTTAATTCTGGTTCCAAGGGTTTAATCTGGTAGCCAGTGGGTTTCACGTCAGCAAACCACAACCATTTGAACTAGCAACCTGGATACTGTCATTAGTGGTCACTTTGCTGTACACTTACTCGGGGTTTCCTTGTGCATGCCAATGCATGTGGAAATGGAAGCAGACCGCCAATGTTTCTTAATCTTTGGCAATAAAATGGTTAAGTACATATACTAGTCACTTTACGCTGCCCATTTTGTTCTGGACACTACTCTGGTTGCTTCATCTGGTCACTGTACTCTGGCCACTCTACTCTGATACCTTTGCCCAGGTAACTTCACGCTCAGAAAAAAATATCTGGTAATCACTGGACAGAAGGACAGGGGGCAAAGTGGCAAAAAAAAAAATTTTCTGTTCCTATCAGATATGTATCCCTGACTCTCGAGTCATCCAGCCCATAAACTAGTCACTGTATTGCCTTCTTGTATTTGGTAGAGTGACTACGCTACAGGAAGGACAATGTCACAATGTGGGGTACAAATCTCCATGGTGACAAGAGATTCATCTCCTATCCAAGACATCCACACCCAAAATGGGGCCCACCCAGCTTCCTATTCAATTGGTTCAGGGGCTCCTTGCGCCAAGAGCAAAGCAGTGAGGGGGCATGAGGCTGACCACTCACCTCCATCCAGTGCCAAGGTTGCATTTTCACAATACAATATTTTGGTGCACAGTCACAGACGACATTTACTTTTGACAATGAGAAATGATAAGTTTCCTTGCAGTTAGAACTATACAACACTTGTACCACCAAACTGTAGGTTCATTAAGTTCATATACAAGCAAAGAATGCTAAAAACTGCCTAACATGACCTCAGCTCAAGACAGTGACCATAACAATGCCCCATCTGCTGACAGTGTGTTAAGAGCAATCTCACATCATTCATAATTCATCATTAATGAATTCTTTCTAAAAGGCAACCTTGAATTGATTAACTTTGATTTGTTTCAACTGGAAGTGCACTCAAACGCAACTTGGTTGCTGTATCATTGTGAGTATTGTTTGTTCTTTACATAAGTACATATAACAACTTAACAGTTACAATATTTGTAAAAAAAAAAAAAAATCAGACCTAATAAAAGCTGGTACATATTACACTATGAGAATGTTCACACCTCATAACAGATGGTTAATATCTATATACATTCAAAGCTTTAGTGAAGAGCAATTACTGAACATGCTCTGACCACTGTGTGACTCCAGTGCAGACAGCAGCAGATCTATAAGAATAAACAAGTAATTGGTTTAGTATCTAAACTTTTAACACAATAAAAAGCAAGCAACCTCAATTTACGAACACAATGAACAAAAGAGAGTTCCCACTCCAGAGAGTGGGATCTCAATATCACATATTGCACATTTCAAACTAACTGGTCCTCTGTTTATCCCCAACTCAGACTCCATTAAACACAATATAACAGTGTTTTGGTTGAAGTACATTATTTTATGGCAGGATTCATAATTAAGTAGAACTTTTTGCATTTAAATGATATAAGGTAAGTAAAAAATAATGAATTATGAAAACCCATGCACAAGCCCAATTATAGAGCTTGGCATCACCTGCCACACCACCATCAACAGCACAATTACTGGAGTGTAGTGTAAATAGTGTGTAACAGCTGTGATGTTATTGCACTGTAGTGTATGTAGTATGTAACAGCTGTGATGTTACTGCACTGTAGTGTATGTAGTGTGTAACAGCTGTGATGTTACTGCACTGTAGTGTATGTAGTGTGTAACAGCTGCAATGTTACTGCACTGTAGTGTATGTAGTGTGTAACAGCTG
>Ga0131853_10026972_pt1 | contig 10323 bp, 7 predicted proteins | sample TergutLab28metaG_FD_92764 | JGI IMG/M metagenome (GOLD analysis project Ga0131853, IMG submission 92764) | Labiotermes labralis P1 segment gut microbial communities from Petit-Saut dam, French Guiana - Lab288 P1 (version 2) (version 2) | ecosystem: Host-associated > Arthropoda: Insects >... | reverse complement strand
GATACCACATCACCAACAGACAATCCCGCTAACCACTACTCAGTGGTTCAGCCTACACTCGGATACCACATCACCAACAGACAATCCCGCTACATAACACCAGCACGCCTCAAGTCAGCCTACGCAACGCAACAAGTAGTCGCAAGCTCCTGATGATGGACGTATTAACGTCTGAAACATGTTGAGCAATATATAATAAAGCAAGTGTCATCTAGTTGGTCAACCTTTATTCAAATATCAAGATGATGCACGGTCCAATACACATAATATTACCATAACTACTGTTTAAAGGGTCAACGTATATCACAGTTTATTAATAAACTGTTTTGTTTATAACGTTAAATCAGAGAATAAGCCAAGAAAATTCAAGCGCAATATACAAATAGTTACAAAATGTAAGATATCTCATAGGTTAGATATAGAATTTCAGGACATACGGTTCAGGCGTACGATAGAAATATACTTTATAATGACGAATACATCATAATGTTTCTTATTTGAATTCCTTTCTTCGCATCTGACAGTTTAATCCTACACGTTGGTATGAGGGACATAGCTGCCAATATTTGCACACCATAAGTCAGATATTTAAAACAAACTGAAAATGTATTTAGTAACAACGTAAGACAACGTGGTAATATTCAGTTAATGTCTTCTTTGAGGAAGTTATCACAATTTTGTAATTTCTTAAATATCTTACCAAGGCCTGAACCGCAAATTATTCCAATCTTCGGTCTGTACGTTGTATTCTCTTCCAGAAAATTGACAGTGGTTTGTATGTCATCGTACGTGTAGCTGAAAGTAAATGTCTCAGTTAGTTTGACTGCTTAAAAGCTCATCATATTTCAACATGAAAATCTCATGTAAATTTATGTCAATTTCATACATGTCAAAACATTTAGCCTCTTTACCTAGTTACTGATACATACAGTCACATTGAGACTGTACACTGGCATGGACAGTCATATTGATACTAAACACTAACATTTGTGCCGATACACAAATTCATAACAATGCATTTAACGGCATTGTTACGATTCCGGCATCAGATTTCATACAGCCGCAACTGAAACTTGGATATGACCGTCATGTGTTAATGGTAGAAATGCGTCACAACGCGTCACATCCCAGAAGACGGCGAACTTCAGTGACCACCCCGGAGATTATTGATCAAATTCACGAGCTAATCTTGGAAGATCACCGGATTTCGGATAAATCAAGAGCTGAGCAATTGGGCATGTCACGTGAGCGGGTTGGGTCCATCACTCATGAAGATTTGGATATGCGGAAGCTCTCCGCGAAGTGGGTCCCGAAATGCCCGAACGCGTATCAAAAACGCCAACGGTGCCAATCGTTTGCGCAACTTTTGGAATTTTTTCGGCGCGATCCAAATGATTTCCTGCCGCGATTGGTGACTATGGACGAAACCTGGTTATATCACTATGACCCGGAGACAAAGCAACAATCAATGGAGTGGCGGCATAGCGGCTTACCCCGTCCCAAAAATTCCGAGTGCAAAAATCTCCTGGGAAAGCTCACGCCTCGATTTTTTGGGATCAAGACGGCATCCCCCTCATTGATTATCTTCCAAAGGGCCAAACTATAAACACAGAGTATTACTCATCTCTGCTGGTGCAATTGAAGGACATTTTGAAGGAATAAACGCCGCAGGAAGTTCACCAAGGGGGTCTTGTTCTTGCACGACAATGCCCCGGCTCACCGGGCACTTGCAACCCAGAAGAAACTAGTCTACCTGGGCTTCCAGTATCTTGTTCACCCACCCACTGCCATGACGGTATCATAACTCCGATGGCATTCTCATTTTTCAAGGTTCTGGAAAATCTACTTTTCTTTACAATGCCAAATCCGTGTTCATTAAAAACCATACATTTGACGTTAGTTACAGAGTAGCAACAAGACAGGCTATGCAGGTGTAAAGTAACTTTGAGACGTGTTCGTGCAATCATTCTTGCAGTGGAGAAAGCAATAAGTGTTACATATTGTGAGTGTGTGTTTGTAGCCTTAGTTATACAGCATGAAATGCGCATGCGCCATATTTTCATCTGTGGCCTGCCCCGCTCTACAACACTTTCCACATTATTTCATTAATGGCAAGATTTTAGGGGGAAAAAAACTTCAGTGAGCAAAAATGTGTGTTTTGACTTTCTTCTCATAAAGTTTGTCTGAAATATTTACAATTCTAAGAAGAACTGAGTGAGATGTGATCATAAATGTATATTAGTCTTCATGTAAAGCACTCGTTATTCTTGCCATATTTTAATTAAACTTGAATTTTCTCAGAAGATTTTCGAAAAATATTAAAAAATCGAACTTCATGAAAATCCGTCCTTTAAGAGAAGAGTTATTCCATGCGGAGGGAAGGACGGAATGAGGAACAGACATGACGAAGCTAATATTCTCCTTCCGCCATTTCGCGAACGCGCCTAAAAAAGGTCTTGTGTGGAGGTCATGCATGTCTGTGACGTCGAATCAGCAATGAATTCGTTCAAGAGTTTTCAATTCAATACATGATTATCAGCAACGTTTGTCAGACGTTGCTGATTGTCAGCTGCACCGACTCAAAAACCAGAACTCTTTATTTGGCCCTAATTGTGCAGGAGATCTCAATGAACTGTAAAGAACGCCAACTGAAATTTGTTGTTACACTGTAAATCAGTCTGTCCAGTTCTACCATTGAAAATTGACGCCGTACGTGTGTGCGTTCGACTAAATGATAGGTGGAAAGAGCTGCTTCTAAATGCAGGGGAAATATTCACAAACAGAACCCTAACTAATAGAGCGAAACCTATGTTGACAATCCTTAGTTCCATTCAAAACTGCCCAAATTATACAAGTAGCCATCTTTTAATCTCTAATGTACAATAAGTCTGTTAATCTCTGTTTATAGTGAACTCGAATATATATATATATATATATAAAGGTAAAGGTAAAGTGATCCCGTTACAGGCCCGGTGTGGCCCAGACGGTGGGTAGAGGTATAGCTCTACTCTTCCATGACCGCGGCACTAGAAGGGGGTGAGTGGACAGCAGCACGTCCCAGCCGCGCTTTACCCCCGGAAAAGACCCGGTACCCATTTTACAGGAGACTGGGTGGGCCCCAGGACCGGTCTGGACGGGCCGAAAATCTCGTCCCCACCGGGATATATTTTTTTGTAACTACACATTTATTGATCCTGCAGTACACAAACTACAATGGTTGCATGGAAGATATCTCAGTAATGTATTGTTAACTGACTATTGTCCGTGTGTTTCGGATTGCATTGTTCCTTGTGTTACTCTAGGCCCTTAGGAAAAACGCCGTTATGGTGGTGACGTCATCGGTCGGTGGTATCCTTACGGGATGGTACTGTGGCTCAATTATCCGGCAGTTTGAAGGAACACAGTTTCTCTAGTTCATGTGTGTCAGAGATTATAGTATCCCCAGATTCGATCCCGCACCGTCCAGCCCGTAGTCAGTCGCTATACCGACTGAGCTACCCAGCCAATATATATATATATATATATTCCTGTGGCGCTGCGGCCCAACGCAGGCCATGGCCTCCTCACTCTTGAGGGTTCTAGATCACACACAGCGACGCATCACATTCGGTAGGACTCCTCTGGACGAGTGATCAGCTCGTCGCAGAGACCTCCACCTGACAACACACAACGCTCCGGTGGGATTCGAACCCACAATCTCAACAGGCGAGCGGCCGTAGACCTACGCCTTAGACCGCGCGGCTACTGGAACCGGCATATATATAAAGAGAAAATTTCATTAATGAATGGAATAGGCTGACATAAGGTAACGAAGCCCGGAATTCAGCAGCAATTTTCGACTGCCTTGTCTACATTGCAAATGCGATCCACTGCTCATCAGTATAATTGTATAGATGAAAACGGTCACACATAAACTGGAGTCGTGGGCTAAGGAATACACAATTGGTGGACCGTGCAGTGCATTCTAGTGGCTAGGTAAGAGCCTGCTACAAATTGTATTCACGACGTTCTGTCGCCAATCACTGTCACTAATTTCAGAATGTGCGTCTTGGTACTACCGTTCTTCAGAACGTCTGACGGTTTCTTCCAGACTCGTCTAGGATGGAGGGCACTTCTCCATGTACAGTGAGCACAGCAGTTATGGTTTCAAAATCATCGACTGAGGTTAAGTTCTGTTGCAGTCCAATAAAACAGAGCACATAATTTCGTCCAGTCCCACATCTTCTTCACATTCTGACACATCCAGTGGGATGCAGCATATCACTTGGTTTAGTCCCATACCTTTCTCACATTCTGAACATATAATGGAAGGCAGCATATCACTTGATTTAGTCCCAAATCTTCCTCACATTCCGAACATCCAATGGAATGCAGCATATCCTTTGGTTTAGTCCCGTATCTTCCTCACATTCTGAACATCCAATGGAACGCAGCACATCACTTGGTTTAGTCCCATAATTTCCTCACATTCTGAACATCCAATGGAAGGCAGTATATCACTTGATTTAGTCTCATAATTTCCTCGCATTCTGAACATCTAATGAAGGCAGAATATCACTTTATTTATTCCCAAATCTTCCTCACATTCTGAACATCCAATGGAATGTAGCACATCACTTGGTTTAGTCCCATATTTTCCTCACATTCTGAACATCCAAACGAAGATAATATATCACTTGATGTAGCAGTATATCGTAGTCATATTCTTCATTTTGTCTCTCGTGTTAATTGAATGCCGATTGCCAGCAGAACTTCATAATTATTTCTCTTGAAACTTTATCCCAAGTATTGCTTAACACTCGAACTCTGTTCCAGTGACATGACCTCTGTAATACTACACTTCCACTACTGCGACATTGTACAGAATCATCTACTGGTGACGTCGTACGTAACACTGTTAATGATAATGGACTTGAGGTAGCGGGCCAGTGGCAAACAGAATATTACAATCTATTGTCTACACTTGTGGGGGTCGTGCGGAGAACAGGTAGCAACGACGACTTGGTGCGACGTACGGCATGACGTAAATGTACACAACTCTTTAGGTAGGCTAACAGAGGGAGCTATAGCTTGCATACAGTACATTGGACACATTTGAAATTGCAGTAAATATTCCAGCTAGAAGGGTGAAAATGTAATGGTATAAGAGGCTTGTGTATACATGGTGGCGCGGAGCCGACTGACACATTTCAAATGGTCATAGATAATATATGGAAACAGGGAAAAATAAGCGAAACCGTCTGTAAGTACGTCCAAGTATGCTATTTATTATCAACAGATTACAAGCTTATTTTCTGAAAATCAGGCAGATGGCTTCCGTTTACATCAATGCATTGTCGCAAGCGTGTCTGGAAGTTGCCGTACACGCGCCTCCGTAGGTCCTCATCAATAGCCGTAACTTCGTCAACAATGGCTTGTTTGAGTTCTTGAGTAGTCATGATACGCCTCCGGAACACACGGTCTTTCAGGAACCCCCAACAGGAAAAAAATCTGGTAGAGTAATTTCGGGCGACCGAACAGGCCAAGCGGTGTCGCCGAAACTACGAACACAGGTAACACGTTGTTGCACGTTCCAACGCTCCATTGCCAGTGACCATATGAAATGGCGTCCTCTCCTCTACCGTTCCTCTTCCCGCCAAGCAGGACAAGCTATCGCGCCGGCACAATATTCAAATTTGAAATGTGTCAGTCGGTTCCGCGCCACCTTGTATTACGAACTTTTCGTTTCCGTGCAAATGAGGCCACCTGTGGCAGATGTCCGACATACAAGATTTATCAGCTTTTCAGGTCCCACTGTACTATATTTTTAACCCCTCTATGTAAAGGCGGTACTGGGAATATTTTCAATCGGCTTGCAGACATGCCGGGCTTCTTAAAAACTCTAAGTTGCACGTCCAAACTTCAGAAGTTAATCGAGAAGAAGGGAAGACATTAACAGTCCTTATCTTATACACAATGACCCCATACAAAGAACTTCTAAAAGAAATAACTTGTATCTCTAAACAATAAAAAAATGTTCCTACGAAGCAATCAAGCCAAAAGAGTGATATATTTCTTTCAGCAAGTTCCTGGTCCAACGCGCGCTTCTGGAGATACTCAAGGGCGTCGTGCATTACGAACGAAATCTGTGGAGCAGAGTATATCCAAGAGAGGCCAAGAGTCACTCATCGCGTCAAGAAATTCCCCACTCACTTTTTCACAATCTGAGCGAGTTGAAACCTGCCTATAATTCAACGCATGGCTTCATTACCTTCCATATAAATTCTATTTTCTTGTCTTCGCTTAAGTCTTTCAAGTAAGTCTACAATTCAGCGATCCCAATTAAAATTTTTTATGCATTTCAAATTCTGGAATACTATGGTTCATTAGTTATCCGGTATAATTTTCTTGTCTGTACACTTCAGACTCATTTGAGGGCAGAACTCTGGTTTACAGCGAGTGTTATGAAATTTGATATTCACATTCTTTAATAAGGGAAACGAGATAGCTCAGTCGGTGTAGTGACTATGCTACGTGCCGGAAGTCCGAGGAATCTTGGTTCGATTCCCAAATTTCGTAAGAAATTCGGACAGGCTGAGGCGCCCAATCATGTGCAAAGGGAGATCTCTTTCTCCTGGGTTAAAACGGCCGGGACGTCAAGCTAAACACCATCTACTCCCAGTTTAAGAAAGAGAGAAGCTATAATTCTACCTCCTCCTTATGTTTTCATAAAATGCAAATTACTTTTGGAGCCTCAAATAACAATTTAGAGTAGAAATGAATGCATGTCTCACTTCGTCATAGGATACCATGCTACATAAGAAATTATAGATACCTTGTAGGTACCAAGAACAGGAATATTTCATGTTACGTACGTATGCCCTTCCACAAAATATGCTTCATTTTTTAATTAATGCCTATGTCCATGCTGTTTAAAGAAAATCTGCCCGGCGTTTTTCCGTGAGACTCGCCAGTGGTTAAAATTTCCCCTGAATGGGGTTACGGGCCCAGAGCAGGGTAAGTCCAGCGGTAGGATTGCTACCTTTAGCCTCTGGACTGGCATATTTAGGGATGACATTTCCTCCATTCCTGGTGAAACAGTCATACCGCTCTGACTCGGTCGTCATTTCCTCGTTTGTGAGAACAGAATATACCACGAGAAGGTAATGTTTCAATTCGAAACAAAACATGTTGCAGAATGTAAGATACACAAGGACAGGTATCTACACTTATGTGATGGGTGTAATGCATATGTCCGGCTTCATTCCGTGAGACTTGCCAATGGTTAAAATTTCCCCTGAATGGGTTACGAGCCCAGAGCAGGATAAGTCCAGTGGTAGGATTGCTACCTTTAGCCTCTGTACTGGCATGTTTAGGGATGGAATTTCCTCCATTCCTGGTGAAACAGTCATACCGCTGTGACTCGGTCGTAATTTCCTCGTTTGTGAGAAAAGGGTATACCACGAGAAGTTGAGATTGACTGTTGGGTAGGATAGGCTACAGTATTACGCATCGCTACTCCTTGTGACGCCAGAAGAACGACAGCAGCAGAGATGAAATACATGAGAAGAACAGCAGGATAAACTTGGACAGATTACAAAACAAACGGACAAATTGCAAAGGAGCTAAAAATAACACCAACATTGAACAAATTAATGGAATACAAGAAAAGCTGGATACAACATGTAAATAGAATGCCTCGAAATAGATTACCCAGCCTTATGAAACACTACTCCCCAACTGGCAGAAGGAATCATGGTAGGTCTTTGAAGAGACTTCTGGATACGTGAGACCGGAACGGGTCAACAATTGGCCCAACTGCATGACAGATATGATGATGATGATGATGATGATGATGATGATGATGATGCCTATAAACTAATGAAGTGGCATAAAATTCTACGAAATTATGCTACTTGCTGTGTGGATTATCAGCATTGGATATTACGTCCGGGGTGTTGTGGCAACAAACAGGAAACGTTGCAAGTAAATTCTGTTCGTAACACGACATTGCACTCTGCTGTTCATCATTTTCAAGACACAACACTCTTGATAAATTGGCACACACCAAAACGTCAGAACATCAGTCTCCATAGCAACAGCTGAGGGATGTTAGGAGCATCTTTTGCTGAGGGAAGTGAACAGTTTGAATGTACAGTGTTACACAATGGTATATTTATGAGATTTTGTCTGACGTCTCTAATAGTGTGTTGTGTTTGTGTTAACATTGCATTAAATAATCGCGAACGTCAAGATGTAAACAAGAAATGATTAAATTACTCGTAAATAAGGCAATAACAGAAATATTTACGTTGCAACACTGTAACATGGCAGTTACTTCTTCTTATTCTTAACAATTCTGCACGTCACATATTAATGCCTTTAACATCACAACCCCAAGGCTGTATTTCTGTGTCACCAAATCCTTCATTGGTGGTAACATTTTTCTGTGTTTAACAGAGCACGTAACGGGAAGAAATTACAGCTGGATAATATTAAAATGTTTCCAAAAGAAATAGGATATGAGACTGTGAACTGGATACGTATGACTCAGGACAAGGCTCGTTGACGGATGTAATCTGAGACGCATAAAAAGACGGTTTACAGACTATGAACCTCTGAAAAGGGGAGGATACTCCTTCCGGAAATTTAATGATATTTTCTGCATGACACACTCAATGTAGTGTCGAATGGGACTGTTATTGTTAGCGATGGAACAGAAGGAGCATGGGACAGTGTGGCGCTGTTCTGTGATCTTCTTAGTGTACCAGACACTAGACACTACTTTCTTTAGGCTTGCACAACTTTATCTGTTAAGGTTTTCAAATGTTTCTGTACGCTGGACCGCTGGGGGCAGAGTAAGGCACAATAATTTTTATACCTAACTTAACCACCTGAATTGCTGCGTAATTTTTAGTTTATGTACATATAATATATTTTTTTTTACAAATGTGGCCTCTGGCGGCATAAAAACCTAGCTGGCCGCGAGTTCGATACCCTCCTACCTCCTACCATCTAGGAGTAAAACTCCAATAATTTAAAGCCTGACTTATGGATCTCACCCGACTCAAAAAATCTGTCTTATCGTTATGCAGTGATTTAGAGCTTCGTAAATCAATTCTTTTTTCTTCTTCTTCTTCTTCTTCTTCTTCTTCTTCCATTGGCACTACAGCCCACTGTGGGCTTTGGCCTGTCGAACAATGTCCTTCCATTTTTTCCTATCTGCCACCAAGTCTCCTTTGCTCGACTTTCGTAAGTATTTTTTTTTTACTGGGTGGGGTTGTTAGACCAACGACAAACCCCCAACCTGGTACTCATTTCTGTTAGGGTCTGAGTCGACTCCAGGGCCATAGTGCGATTGGAAGGATTATGTCAATGAAAATTCCAGTGACATATCAGGGATCGAACCAGCGACCTTCCGATTTGTAGCACAGCACCTTAACCACTGTGGTACCGCACCCGAAACATGTAGAGAATAGAAATACACATACATGAAAATTGTGCGTCAAGTTGGTTATTTATAAGGATCATACCAGGATGCACGGTCAACAAAACATACAAAACTTTGATAAGTACTATCCGAATGCAATTTTACGTAAAAGCACAGCAGGCACTGTTGTTGTGCAGTGACTGTGCCGTTCTAGCATAAAAGGCTAACGAATTTCATTGGAATTTTCTAGGCGATTGAGAAAACTACAACAAAATACCGACTTTCAGGCCGGAAACCTAACCTAACCTAACCTAACCCGGAATCTCCCGTAAAGTAAATAGGCGTTCTGACCACAGTACCGTCGCTTTATACCGGTTATAAATCTGCTGATCAATTACAGAATTAAGTAAAGAACAGACAGGCTATATACCAGTTTTAGGTTCTCCTTTCGTCGCACGTAAATTACGGTATAAAGAAAGTAAGTGATTGGTAGAGAGCTGGAAGCCGCGCAACGAAGCTGGCTCCTCTTTTCTCCGTCACTTTGACACCGCACAAACAGATCAGCACCTCACATCTAACAAAGGTCTTGTGAAGTTTCTACATTTGAACCACAGTTCTTGTAATATTTGGGTACCCAAAAAATCTCACTGATTTTATTATGGGCCGGGATATTTTGGGCGGTATAGCGACTGGTTACAGGTCGGGATATTGTGGGCGGTATAGCGACTGGTTACAGGTCGGGATATTGTGGGCGGTATAGCGACTGGATACTGGTCGGGATAATGTGGGCAGTATAGCGACTGGTTACAGGTCGGGATATTGTGGGCGGTATAGCGACTGGTTACAGGTCGGGATATTGTGGGCGGTATAGCGACTGGTTACAGGTCGGGATATTGTGGGCGGTATAGCGACTG
>Ga0131853_10026970_pt1 | contig 10324 bp, 6 predicted proteins | sample TergutLab28metaG_FD_92764 | JGI IMG/M metagenome (GOLD analysis project Ga0131853, IMG submission 92764) | Labiotermes labralis P1 segment gut microbial communities from Petit-Saut dam, French Guiana - Lab288 P1 (version 2) (version 2) | ecosystem: Host-associated > Arthropoda: Insects >... | reverse complement strand
TATCCTGGGCCAGCCCAATCCAGTCCATATACCCACATCCCACCCCCTGGAGATCCATCCTAATATTATCCACCCATCTACACCTAGGTCTTCCCAGTGGTCTCTTTCCCTCCGGTTTCCCCACCTATACACCCCCCTCTCCTCACCCATATGCGCCACATGCCCAACCCATCTCATTCTTCTTGATTTTATCACCCGCACAATATTGGGTGAGGAGTACAAATCATTTAGCTCCTGGTTATGCAATCTCCTCCATTCCCCAGTTACCTCGTCACTCCTAGGTCCAAATATTCTCCCCAACACCATGTTCTCAGACATCCTCAGCTTCCTTTCCTCCTGCAATTTCAACGACGAAGTTTCACACACATACAAAACAACAGGCAGTGAAACGTACATATCTTACTGTAATCGGACACTAATTTACATTTAATTTAGATTCAAATATCTTGACTATGGATATAATTATTTTGAATGATTAAAGGTAATTACGGATAACCAGTCACAAGAATGCATAAGGAGAACTTAAAGATAGTCAAACTCTGATTCAGAACTAATATTTCTTTTACTAGAATCACCAAATCAGCCCACAGACCCTAATTGAATGCACCGCTATATCCTCGGTCCCTAATTCAATACAGCAATAAACTCCTCGGGCCCTAATCTAACGCGGTACTAAAATCCTGTCCCAAATTTAATATATCAGTAAAATGCTCGACCAAAAATTCAATACAGCACTAGAATCCTCCGTCCCTAATTCAATACAGCAGTACAATCCTCAGTTCCTAATTCAGTACTGTAGTACAATCCTCGGTCCCTAATTCAGTACTACAGTACAATCCTCGGTTCCTAATTCAATACAGCAGTACACTCCTCCGTCCCTAATTCAATATAACATTATAAACCTCGTTCGCTAATTCAGTAAAGCAGTACAATCCTGTGCCCTAATTCAATACAGCGGCACAATCCTCCGTCCCTAATTCAATACAGCATTATAAACCTCGTTCCCTAATTCAGTAAAGTAGGACAATCCTCTGTCCCTAATTCAATACAGTAGTACAATCCTCCGTCCCTAATTCAATATAGCATTATAACCCTCGGTCCCTAATTCAGTAAAGCAGGACAATCCTCTGTCCCTAATTCAATACAGCTGTACAATCCTCCGTCCCTAATTCAATATAGCATTATAACCCTCTTTCCCTAATTCAGTAAAGCAGCATTCTCTGTCCCTAATTCAATACAGCTGTACAATCCTCCGTCCCTAATTCAATATAGCATTATAACCCTCGTTCCCTAATTCAGTAAAGCAGGACAATCCTCTCTCCCTAATTCAATACAGCAGTACAATCCTCCGTCCCTAATTCAATATAGCATTATAACCCTCGTTCCCTAATTCAGTAAAGCAGGACAATCCTCTGTCCTTAATTCAATACAGCAGTACAATCCTCCGTCCCTAATTCAATTCAGCAGTAAAATCTTCGGTCCCTAATTCAATACAGCAGTACAATCCTCCGTCCGTAATTCAATATAGCAGTATAATACACTCCAATGTTCATCAGCAAAAGTCAGAATAATAATAAAATTTGATATAATATTTTTAAACAAACAATTCGCAACCACGTAACTGAGAGATCCGCGTTCGTATAACCTTCAACCCTGGCTCTGCCATTACAGCAGCACTGATTAATGCGTAATCACACATACCGCAGTTCAACCCATCAAAGGACTCTGATGTTGGACTTCTGACGTACAGCATCGAACAAAACTAATCTGTAACTGGAAACGTCGATTGTTCGTCCACTGCACAGTCCTGTGGAGCGCACAGTTTCAATTACTGCACACAGGAACGGCTCCCATTCGGCGGTGTCCACGGCACCCGTGAATGTGATGTGTTGACCCGAATGCGGTGTATCTTGCAAGCTGTCGATATAAATCTCCCATTGCTACAGCCACGTCTATGTATTTGCTGTGTATTTGTTGGCGGTTAAAAAAACGGAGAAGAAGGATGGAGATATAAACGGGGAAATACTTTCTGTTCTGCTTTCCAGAACCACTTACTTTATTAAATGGCCTTATGGGAACCTGACTAGAATAAGGTCGAGATAACGAAAACAGGACCAGGGAACGACCTGGTACGAGACCCTCTTCCTCAGCAATGTAAATATCAGTACGTTATATAGGCTTCCTTTCAGTTCGGTTTAAAAGGAAGTAGATTCCACCCAGAACACGCAATGAAGGCACAAAATTACCAGTCTTAACGTCGGCGCGATAAGAGGTGGGTTAACAACGCCACGGCCTGGCTGATTTATACCCGTAAAAATGCCCCAGTACCGACTGTACCGGAGTGCTGATAAGTTCTTAGCCTGACCAGGAAGGAAACTAAGCTCGGAAGCATGTCAGGGAAGCGCGCGATTTCAACAACATCGAGACGCAAGCTGTCATCAAGTTTTCTCCTGCAAGGCAAGGCGCCGAAGGTAATTCACGCCATTCTGACAGAAACATTAGCTTGTTTCCTTCCTGATCGGGCTAAGAACTTATCAGAACCTCTGTAGAAAAGATAAAGTTGTCCATGGCCACGCAATAAAATCACACACTACAGCAGAGTTATGGAAATGGCGCAGTTGGTTGAGGTACTGCGGTACCAGCCGTAAGGTCGAGGGTTCGATTCCCGATGGTGTCACTGGAATGTTTCATTGATATAATCCTTCCGGGCGCACTATGGCTCTGCGTTCGATTCAACCTCTAGCAGGAACGAGTACCAGGAATATTCCCTAGGGGGTAAAGACGGCCGATGCGTAGGGCTGACAACCTTACCACCTTCTTGTGCTGAAGTCTTGAAATCTGGGAGCCTCAACTTCCTGGAACCCTCAGGACCTGTCCAGACCTCTAAAGGGATTTTTTTACCTTTTCACAGCGGAGGTATAGCTCCACTTATTCTTAACCTCGGCTCTAGAGGAAGATTTGCGGTCAACTTCACGCCCTGGTCGCTTTAACCTCCGGAAATAACCGCGGTACCCACTGAATAGGAGGCTATGTGGGTCCTAAAGCCGGTCTGGCGTGTCGAAGAAGAATAGCTTTCCCGCGCCAGGATCAGAACCAAGGGTCGCCCAGTGCGGTGTCCATACAGACTTCGCTATCTCGGTTACCGATTCTCGTTTACACACGAGGATTTTATTAAACAACAAACGAAACGTAAAATGTCGAACAAATAATTACAACACATAATAATTTATTGTTTGTTTCCCATTATATACATATTGAAACATGTGGGCCGGGTAGCTCAGTCGGTATAGTGACTGACTACGTGCTGGACGGTCCGGGATCGAATCCCGGTGGGGACGAGATTTTCCGCCCGTCCAGACCGGCCCTGGGGCCCACCGATACTCCTGTAAAATGGGTACCGGGTCTTTCCCGGGGGTAAAGTGCGGCCGGGGCGTGCTGCTGACTACTCACCCCCTTCTAGTGCCGCGGTCATGTAAGAGTAGAGCTATACCTCTACCCACCCTCTGGGCCACACCGCACCTGTAACGAGAACACTTTACCTTTACCTTTACCTATTGAAATATTCTTAATCACCATCGTCATCATCCGTCACCAGTGAGGTCCCCGAAAGACCTGTTTCGGCCTCGTCTGTTAGTTTCTTCACAGGTCTTCCAAGTCGTCTTCGTCCATCTAGTCTAGAATTCAGCAGTATTTGTGGCATCCTGTTGCTGTTCGTTCGCGTTACATTTCGTAGCCAATTTGATTTGCGTCTTCTTAGTTACTCGTCAGCTGGTTCTACCGTCAACTACTCCAACATTTCTTAAATTATTTTGGTTGTCGAAAAGGGTGTACCGTGTGTTATTCTGAAAAATTTCATCCCTAATGATGCCAATCTTTTTTTATTCTTTTATCTAAGGGTCAAAATTTCATTTCGACATAAAAAATGGGGAGTGCCAATGCATTATACACTTTTATTCTTGAAATTTTATAGACCAAGTCTGGTTTAAAATTGTTGTTTGGAATTCGCAGTATTTGAGAAACTTTTTGCTGCAAAAATGTTACTTCGTAGAAAAAGTGTGGGGTTTTTATTCTGAAGTTCAGAATTTCATACATACATACATATATATATATGCTCCACACGCTGCTAAGAACATGCCTTGAATAAAATTCCCTACACCAGAGTGAACGCATTTCTTTTCGCATTCTACTCATTCCTGATTCGTACGTTGTAACCAAAGTTTCGAAGATAGCAGTGTCTAAAACACGCGAGTCTGGCAGTCCCAGAGAACTAACCGACAGTTCGCAGCAAGACCTGACGACCCAGCAACAGCGCTGTCAGACCACCAAATGCCGCACTTGTCCACACTAATTCCAGCCAAGCTGACGTACAAATTCAGGATAAATTTCTTGACTTGAAACGTGCTGCTCTTCAGGTCCGTCTCACAGTTTAGAGGCGACAGAGACAGACGTAAGCTACTTTTTTATCTGCAGAAAATCACGGACGATATAGTGTGCTGATTCATGACTCATATCCAGATGTGCGGCTATTTCATTCACTGTTACGCGGCGATTTTCCTTCACGATGGCATCAACTGCTGTAATGGCGTCTGGTGTCACTACTGGGTGTGCTGACCAGGTCGAGGAGAGTCTGTTACAGAACTAATGCTGTTCATGAACTTCCTAGTTCACTCGTACACTTGCTGTAGTGACAGACATGCATCACCATACTGAACTTCCATTCATCGAAGAATTTCGATGCTTTTCACCCCTTCACTACTTAAAAAACGGATGACAGAACGCTGTTATTCTTTGATGCATGTTGCAAGCGGGGCCGCCATATTTACACTACTACTGCGCCGTCGCGTTGCATTACTGCATCGTACTGCCAACTGTCGGCCACTCTTCAAACAATGAATATCATTGTTGTCAAGTTACAAGACAGTCGAGCTGTGTTTCGAATTTTTATCACACTTTTAATTTTTCATTTGACTCTCCTTCATATATAAAACAGGTTCCACGGCACATTTTCCCTGCAAAAACTAACGAAATGACTGTCTCCATGTAACAGAGTCCTTCCGGAGGAACTAACAGGCCCTCAGCAAGGCAAGGAATTCCCCGAATGTTATGGAACATGTAGGTCCTTCACCACAATCACGAAAGCCAGCCACCTTTCCCTATCATAAGCCAGATCAATCCAGTCCATGCCTACCAACTTACTAATTGCAGATCAACGCTAATATTATCCTCCCATCTACAACTGTGTTCCCAACTAGTCTTTTCTTTCAGGTCTCCCAAACAAACCCCTTCAAGCATCTCTTTTGTCTCCAATACGTGCCACATGCTCCGCCCATCTCTTTCATAAAACAAAGATACAAAATTCTTAGCCAGGTGAATCTGACTTCTCAGCACATAGGAAAACTTCACCATCGTTTTGAAGAACGTAAATCGTGATCTCTTATTGAGCGAGAAGGATGTAATTGCACATATGTGGAAGCAATCTTTATCGTTGCACCGTGCATTTTGTAGTTTATTTAAGCAGCACACCAACAAATGCACATATATAGTCTTTAATAGTCTAAAATTTACATTAAAACACTTAAAACGCTCCTACATGTTTCGATCACACGATCACCCTCAGGGAGCATACATTGTTCCTTGCTAAAGTCACAGTCTAAAAACACTCAGTGATTTACATCGTTACGTTCAGTTGGTGCTGTGGCAGTGTGTCTTGTGTATTGTGTGAGTTGTATACTGTTCAGAATGAGCCTGGCTCATGTCTTGTGTATTGTGTGAGTTGTACACTGTTCAGTTGAGACCGGCTGTCGATGTGCTTGTTGTGTCGTATAGCGTTGAGTCGCACAGCGTCTGACTCACACAATACACAAGACTTGCTGCCACAGCACCAACTCAACGTAACGAATTAATTCACCGAGTGTTTAAAAACTGTGATTTTAGCAAAGTACAACGTATGCTCCCTGAGGATGGTCGTGTGATCGAAACATGTAGAAGCGTTTTAAGTGTTTTAATGTGAATTTTAGACTTCTTAAATAATATATATATATATATATGTGTGTGTGTGTGTGTGTGTGTGTGTGTGTGTGTTTGTGTGTGTGTGTTTTTTAAACTTTACCTTCAGCATCCAACAATGTATGCTCCCTGAGGATGATCGTGTGATCGAAACATGTAGGAGCGTTTTAAGTGTTTTAATGTGAATTTTAGATCATTAAAGACTATGTATGTGCATTTTTTGGTGTATTAATTAAATGTGGAAGCAAATTGGGCAGAAAAATGCGAAATTCTTACTTTGTTTGACAAATAATGTGTGTAACGTCGTGTTACTAACTATCCAATTGGTTGAATGGCTTACGTTACTACGATAATCGAGCCGACAGGAAGTAACGAATTACAGGGTGGATTGAAAAGTCACTTGACACTGGATGTTTTCAACAACATATTCACCGAGATCTGAACTCAGAATATGTGTCATTCACTTAGTGTTTTACATTGGAAGGGAAGACTTTTAAACATTTAAATACCCAAAATATGAGTATTTTGTCAATAAATGTCGACTGCCTATTGCATCTGGTGCTAATTGACTTTTAAATTAAGAACCCAATTTCATTATTTTGCACACTGAGCAACAGAAGCACAATTAATTGGCAATTTATTATACTTCCTATTACACTGCCACTACATATTTCGACAATACTGTGTCATCCTCGGGGAGATCGTTGTCAGTACCTGCTAATTATGTCAATGCATTATTGGTGATACAATTTAAAATTTCACCCACAATCAAACTCAGTACATACCGGGCCGACATAACGTCAGCAGCGACATACACACTGTATATACGGCCACAACACCGGACCTTCCAAAAATTGTAGCGAAAAAATTATTTTAGCCATTTTATTACAACTAGGACAAGTTTAATGTTGTTAATGATTTTAAACATTGACAGCAAAGAAAGAAAACATATGGGAAATTTTAAACTTTACCTGCTAAAGTGGAGAATATGGTGAGCTCTGAATAATGCTAGCAAATGGCAGATACGGCGTTCAAAGTGTTACATTGCATCACCAAAATTGCAATGACAAACTTATGTAACTTAGCAAGTTACTGACTACGAGCTCCCTGAGGATGACACAATAGTGTCGAAACATGTAGGAGCATTTATCTCATTATTTAACCAACTTGATGCACAAAATTTGTTTCACAATATGTTTTATTTCATACCTCTACATGTTTCGAGCACATGTGCTCATCACACCTATAGGTGTGATGATACCAGAGGGTGTGTAATGTAATTTTGACCTCCTGATGATGAGCACATGTGCTCGAAACAAGTAGAGGCATGAAATAAAACTTACTGTGAAACAAAATTTGTGCATCAAGTTGGTTAAATACTGAGATAAATATTCTGAGATGCACGGTCAGCAAAACGTCAAAAAATGTAGGAGCAGTGTAATAATTTGTCAGTTAATTGTGCATTGGTTGATCATTGTGCAAAATAATAAAAAATGCAAGGTACAAGCTTTAAAATAATTAAAATGACAACCCAAACTACTATATTCTTATAAAATTTGAAATTTCGGGTTTAGAAAAATGTGGCTAGTACCTTAATTTCTAGGCAGAACTGCTGAATAAATGTACATGAGGTAGGTGAAACGAAGGGACGTCACCTGCGCGTGAGAGCACTGCTTGTCTTTAACAACAATTTTTTGGTTCCTTCTAGGTTTCATGTACCAAAACTTCCAACTGCGTAGCGCTGAGGTCGTGATATTTGTCATTTCTCCGTCTGAGTTAACCCTTTCTCACAAGCTGATAAGTTTTTGTGGCACTGTACAATTCAGAGATATCTGTGTACAAAATCTACATTGGCACAAACAGGTATTACTGTACACTTCATACATATCCGTGTAAAAATTCTACATTGACCAAACAGATTGCAGTGTACAATTCATAGATATCCGTATAGAAATTCTACATTGGCCAAACAGCTCAAAACAGTACACTTCATAGATATCTATGAAAAAATTATACATTAGGCAAACATTTACTGAATTATTGATTTACTTTATACACAGACAGATGTTTGAGGTCTCATCCACGCATACTATTCTCTGCGGCATAAACCGAACATATGTGAGCCGAAAAATAATATTTTTAAATCCCGTGGTTGGATGTGAATCGCTTCAATTGTTAATCCATATGAAGTTGGAACAGTCGGTATGTTTCTGGACTGCTGGGGGTTTTTTTAATCTTACTTACTTACTCCATGACGCAGAGTCCTTCTTGAGAAGCTAACTGGTTTGCAGCTAGTCAAGAAATTCCCCGCATTTCACGGAACCCGAAGGTTCATTACCGCACTCACAACCGTCCGCCAATTGTCTCTATCCCGGGCCAGCACAATCCAGTCCATATACCCACATCCCACCTCTTGGAGATCCATCCTAATATTATCCACCCATCTACGCCTATGTCTCCCCAGTGGTCTCCTTCCCTCCGGTTTCCTCACCAAGACCCTATACACCCCCTCTCCTCACCCATACGCGCCACATGCCCACCCTATCTCATTCTTCTTGATCTTATCACCCGCACAATATTGGGTGAGGAGTACAAATCATTTAGCTCCTCGTTATGCAATCTCCTCCATTCCCCCGTTACTTCGACCATCCTGGTCCAAATATTCTCCTCAACACCATGTTTCAAACACCCTCAGCGTTCTTTACATGACAACGAAGTAAACAAGTGTAATATTCTATACCTTCAATGGCGCTACAGCCCTTTCTGGTCCCTCAAATCCCCCCCCAGAAGACGCCTCAATTCCTCACTGTTCTCTGCTCATCTCTTTCCTCGCATTCCTAAGAGCTGTGATGTGTCCCTCCGGACGACGTCATTCAATCTTGCTATTGGTTTAGCACTAACTGTAATACATCGCGATGCCATTACAGACAGTCTCTTTATGTCAGTTACTGACATACCTGAAGGTGTATTGAAACTAAATATATAACCCCACCCATTTTAAATATCGGCACAGTACCACTACGAACACTCGGATTCACTTTTCGGCCATTTTAGTTCCAGGGGAGACGCCCAAAGTATCCAGAAAATAGATAGTCCGGCTGGATCACCAAGCCTGCATGGCCGATGTGCCGAGACAAAATACTTGCTGTAACCGGGAAGCGAATCGCCGGCTATCAGACCACAACAATGTCACTATACTGAACAAACAGGGCACGATTTAGTTAAGAAAAATATTATGTAACTTATTTCTAATTTTTTGTAAACTTGTTTCTGATATTATATTGTCGAAGGTACGGCGCAGATATTTTCGGTTTGTAGTTCAGGACAAGGTAACAATATAAAGATTGATAACTGCTCTTACGAATGGGGAGAAGAGTTCAAATATTAGGGAGCAAACCTTATGAACGGGGAGAAGAGTTAAAATATTTGGGAGCAAACTTAACGAAACAAAATTATATTCAGGAAGAAATTAAGAGCAGACTGAAGTCAGGGAAAGCTTGCTATCATTCATTTGGTGCAGAATATTTTGTCTTCCAGTTTGTTTTCCATAAATATAAGGATTAAGATACACAGAACTATAATTTTACCTGTTGTTTTGTATGGGTTTGAAACTTGATCTCTCGCATTGAGCGAGGAACGTAGGCTGAGGGTGTTTGCGAACATGGTGTTGAAGAGAAAATTTGGTCCTAAGAGGGATCAGGTAACAGGGGAGTGGAGAAAACTACATAATGAAGAGCTTAATGATCTGTACTCCTCACCCAATTTTGGTCGGTGATCATATCGAGAATAAGTGGGGAGGGGCATGTAGCACGTATGGGGAGAGGAGAAGTGTGTACAGAGTTTTGGTGGGGAAACCTGAGGGAAAGAGACCAATTGTGAGACCCACACGTAGATGGAAGGATAATATTAAGATGGATCTACATTAAGTGGAATATGGGGACACAGACTGGATCGAGCTGGCTCAGGATATGGAAAGTTGGCGGACACTTGTGAATGCAGTAATGAACTTTCTGGTTCCATAAAATGCGGGGAAATTCTTGACTAGCTGAGAACCGGTCAGCTTCTAAAGAATGAATCTGCTACATTCAGTAGGTAAGTAAGTAAGCAGGCAAGTAATTAAGTATGTAAATTCATCTGTAGGATTCTGCAAACCTCAACTATAAAATCTTAACTGAAAGAACCCGTCTCTCACAGTACGCTACCACACGAAAGCCCCTGTGATATAGACGGTGTGCAAAACACTGTAATACAGACTAGGCATAATGGACACCTAACCTAACCTAACCTAACCTAACCTAACCCAACTTAACCTAACCTA
>Ga0131853_10026968_pt1 | contig 10324 bp, 10 predicted proteins | sample TergutLab28metaG_FD_92764 | JGI IMG/M metagenome (GOLD analysis project Ga0131853, IMG submission 92764) | Labiotermes labralis P1 segment gut microbial communities from Petit-Saut dam, French Guiana - Lab288 P1 (version 2) (version 2) | ecosystem: Host-associated > Arthropoda: Insects >... | reverse complement strand
TTGAATGAAAAAAGTAGTGGCTCCAGGTCTAGAAAACAGAGATTAACGGCTGTGGGGACCCGTTGCGCTGACCACGTGACACCCCTCTATCCGCAAAAGTTGGCACTAACTTCGCCGACCGGCAGCGGCTGCTCTGTCGGTATAGTTCGCGTGCGGACTAAGGCCACGGAGTTTTAGTTTATTGAGTGGTGGTGTTATGTCTGTAGAATGCAAACAATGGTGGAATTTGGTTTATCAGTCAATTTAGTTGCTATGCTAACCCCTTGCAGCTTGTTGCATTGGCTGTATAGCTTGCTAAAACTGTTCCATTCTCAGGTACATTAACTTGTCAAGAGCATATGGAATTTCTGCCTTATTGGTGGAAATTCTTGAAGATCAACTTTGTATGTTGGCCTACCCAGTTTAAAACATCAATATTGCAAGTTGTCCCATATGAATGAAAAGAAGTTCCACAGTAAAAGTCTGTTGGATACATCTTTGCAATATTTAGGCCTGAGCCAAGTATTGGCACAGGGAAACTAAGATGTAATTTGTGTACTAGAACTTAAAACCTCTTCATGAACATTTCTAGAGATGTCATATTTTGGGGCTCTCTCTGTTGGACCATATCATATTGTAGACTAAAAACCGCTATTATTTGAACATCACAGTGCGGTTGTGAGCAGTCCTTCATATTCAGGTACTGGATTCATATATTCACCTGGAGATATGAGGAGTTTTTTTTCTGGGGTGGGGGGGGGATGGTTTGGGTGGAAGTGGTGGTAATTTTCATCTCTCTTTCCAGATAAATGGGGGTACATGGTTGCGCAGTTGGTTGAGGCACAAGTCTGAAGGTCACGGGTTCGATTCCCAATGGTATCACTGGAATTTTTCATTGACATAATCCTTCTGACTGCACTATGGCCCTGTGGTTGACTCAGCCTCTAACAGAAATGAGTACCAGGAATATTTCATGGGGGTAAATGCGGCTGGTGCGTAGGGCTGACAACCTTACCACCTTCATGTGCCAACTGTCTTGATATCTGGGAGCCTCAATCTCCTGGAACCCCCTGGGCCTGTAATGGGGTTGCATTACCTTTTCCAGATAAATGCCTTCTATGGTCATACTGATTCATTGTTATCCAGGCAGATTTTGCTTAATTGTCTTCAAAATTGATGAAAGTTTTCATTAAATTAACTAAGAATGGAACAAAGTCACCATTTAAGATACCCCTAGGGAATAACTGGATTTTCTGCCTGAAATAGATAAGAAATCTTTAAAGTGATGGAACTTTTCCTCTGACAAGACACAGACACCTGACCTAAAATATAGACAACCACATAACAGAGTTTGCTGTGTCTTTAAATTATGCTATGAATAATCATGGTACATCCTTAACTGTGTGTGCATCTGGTCACTGAAGATCAAGAGTACAGACAGGTTGTGTGTAGTATTGCGCCAAATTGATTCTTCCTCCTTGTTCTGGCCAATTAAAGGCCTTCTTCAGTGATCGCAATTATTGATGTAGGCAGGTAGTACTAGAGTTTACATAGATAAATACCACTTAGCTAACCAAATAAACAGTGGATTTTAGGGGTGGTGTCATTAGATTTTACATATTTCCTACACCAGTAACTTGTAAATCAATGTATAGTTTGGTTAGCCAAGTTTTACTTATTTATATAAACTTTGATACATTCCTGTCTGTATTTCACAATTGCTGTCTATGAATATGGCCATTTAGGATGCAATATTTTGGACGAAATATAACATGGTTGTTATACTGTAACGTGTGTTCACTTTGTTGTTATTCAGTGTTTCTTCTGATACAAATATTACCGCATGTGTATTATCACTTCCTGGCTGGTTTTCCATACGAAAAAATTTATCATCTGGGTAGAATTGAGCGAGATATCATAAATCTACATAGGTCATCATGTAAAGTGCCAATTATTCTTGTCAGATTTTTATGGAACTTGAGTTTTCTCAGCAGATTTTAAAAAAATACTCAAATGTCAAATTTCATGAAAATCTGTTCCAGTGGGAACTTAGTAGTTCCATTTCAGAGACAGAAATGACAAAACTAATAGTTGCTTTTTACAGTTTTGTGTACATGCCCAAGTAGTGCTGCTGAGACATAATGTTTTGCAGGAAATATGTGCCATACATTCCTAATTTTTCTGTAAAAAATGTGAAAATTTTCCAGTTTCAAAATTTTGGCGTAAGAATTCCAGCAGTTTGTTGTTGGATGCAAGAACTACAGTAGCCACCAAGCTCTTTAGGTGGGGTTGATATATTTGCATATTCTGTTTTATACAGAATAAGTTTCATAAATGTGTCTTTACTGACTTTGTGTGATTGCTGTCTATTCCAGGACATTCCAAAGGGCAGGGGCAGGAGAAGCAAGTTCTTAAAAATCGAGACCACAAAAATGTTCATAAGGCCAGTCGGGCAAATCATAATAGACGAATTGCCTCACAGAGAAAGAGGCAGCAGGGTATGATCCCATAATAATAACGTTCTGTGGACTTTTTGTGCCATTTCCTATTTATGTAAACCCGCGTGTTATATTTGCATAATGGATCACTGTGTGGAGCTGCTGTGAGGGTAAGGGAATTTGATGTGCTCTGTCTACACCAGAATACAAAAACCATCCAGTGCTCATTTCTTGATGCATTTGTTCTTTTATGTAGACTACAGGCCATATTTTAAATTATCCCTCCACTTCCTAAATCCTATGCATATCTTCTAGTATATAATTCATCTCAGATACTTTACAAGTGTTTTGGGATTATTTAATTTTCTGGTTTCTTTATTTTGACACATTTCAGGTCAAAGTGCAGCTTGTTTCTAATTGAATGATGGATTACATTATTATTTGTAGAGTGTTTTCATAACTGGTTCTGAGATATGTACACATTGCCTGTTGCTCTCGTTTGTTGTTACCGAGATAAGTTGTAACAAAATGGTTGTACCAGAAGGTGCAGCAGGATTGAATATTAATCAGACCATTTCTATTAGTTGAGTTTTATTATTATTATTATTATTATCTTCATCATCAATATCGTCACATTTTTATTGCATTTGATACATTACAAGTAAAGTCCTTGAACATGTAGGTATGTGTGTGTGTGTGGTGTGATCAACTTGGAGGAATCATTCAACTTGTGATTTATTATATTTTAAGTAGACCAAATTCTAGTCTAAATCGTTCAAATCATATTTTTGTACCGAAACTGTATCAAGTAGATGGTCTCTATACCGCTGGTAGTAAATTAAAATAGGCACTTATGTTTAGCACATTCTGTCACTAAGCTGTAACATCACCTCAAATCCCATCTATAAAGCACAAAATAAAACCCCAATGCATCTGTAAATAAATTAGTTTATTCTTACACAAGTTTCTCACAACACGAAGAAGCCCAAAACCATTTACTGTTACTAACAAGACTGCTCAAAACAACGTTCAGGCATTAAACCTCGACACTGAACCTCTGTCACTATCTGTAAATACAACACAAAAGTAAAAAGAAACATCAAAACACAAATTTTGGTGGATTAAACAGGTAACCTAACCTCCATTCAACATTATAAACTAACCACATATAATTTTGTATATGTCAGATACTGAAAAAACAAGACGGGCTACTTTATAATAATTAACCAACAACGCAGTCTTTGTATTTGCATAGTTATGTTACACAAAAACATTGAAAACTCCTACATGCTTTGATCACTGTGGTATCATCATGGAGTATGAACATCAAACCATCGTTTGTAAGACATTAATTAATTTATAGGTTAATTCCTGATGTCTTATGTGTCATGTAGAAGAACTGAGAAGTAAACAGCAGCTTGCTCTGCGTAGAACAGGTGTGTATAAAGGAATATGGAACTCTGATATACAGTGTTTCAGGGCAGATTGTGTGTACTGCAGTGTACCATGCCAGCTTTTTTCATACACAACCTGCCCTGGAACACTGTATATCCAAGTTCTTTGTTTCTTTCTACACATCTGTTCTTCATGAAGCAACCTGCAGTTTACTTCTTAGCGCTTCTACATGATGTACAAGAAATCAGAAGTTCACAACTTACAAATAAGTTACAAGATCATTTGTTGTACATACTGCGTGATGATGATCCCACATGGATTGAAACAGGTTTTAATGTGATATAACTGTGCAAATACAAATATTGTGTATTTTTGGTTAATTATTACAAATCAGTCAACACTGATGCACGGAATGAATGAATGATATAAAGACAGGCAATGTACTATAAGCGTAACACTGAGGCGTGTAGGTGTAACCACTGTTGCCATGAAAAGTATTACATATTCTGAGTGTGCATTTGTAGCCTTAATTACCCAGCATACAAAGTGCACATGCCATATTATATTGTCATTGGTGGCCTGTCTGTCTCTACCATATTTTAACACATTATCTCATAAATATATGATTTTCAGAAAAAGGTTATTGATCATTAAATTTGATTTCCTCTAAAAGTTTTCTTTGAAACATGTCTTACTCTGAGAAAATTCAGCAAAATATTGTCACAAATGTATGTACATCTTCATGTAAAGTACCTGTTATTCTTGTTAGGTTTAAATTAAATGCTCCAGCAGATTTTTGAAAAATACTCAAATATAAAGTTTTATGAAAATCCAGCCAGTGGGAGCAGAGTTATTCCATGCAGGTGGACATTCAGACATGAGGCTAATAGTCACCTTTTGCAATTTTGCAAACACACCTAAAAATGAGAATACAATGGAGTAATACATCTGCTGTTTATAGATTTCAAGAAAGTTTGATTCAGTTACTAGGGAAGTTGTGTACATTATCCTCACTGGGTGTAGTACACCCACAGAAGTAGTCATTGTAATGAAAATGCATTTAAATGAATGTGTAATAAAGCCCAGATAAGAAATCCTTTTTCTACAGATGTTTTGTTCAGAATGGCCTGAAAAAAGGACATGCATCACCACCATTGCTTTTTGGCTTTGTTTTAGAATGTGCCATTACAAAGGTTCTGGAGAACCACGGTGGGCTCAAATTGAATTGGGACTTCACCTTCTGGCCTACAATAATGATCTGAACTTACTGGGTTAGAATATACGTAGGCTGCTATAAAGAAAAACACAAAAAAAGCTTTAGTAATTGCTATTGAGAAGGTTGGTCTAGAAGTTAAATGCTGTGAAAACCGTATATGTTCACCTCTCTCATCAACAGTATGCAGGAAACAATTACAGCCTTAAAGAATGATAACAAATCTTCTGAAAATATTGCAAAGTCCACATATATTTCACAGTGTCACTAACAAATCAAAATCATGTAAGTAGAAATTAAGGGGAGATTAGATCCATTAAATACTTCCCACCACTCACTTCACAATCTTTTGTTTCCTCTTTTGCTGCCTAGACATGAAAGTCGAAACATTTGGAACTACAATTTGCCTGTTGTATATGGGTGTAAAACCTGGTCTCTCAGATGGGGAAAACTGAGGCTGGTGGTAATTTAAGAGGAGGGTGCTGAGGAAGATTTTTGAGCCCAAGACAGAGCAACAGAGGTGTGGAGAAAACCTCAAACTGTGACATCTTTGCGCATCTTTCCATCACCAAAACCGCAAAATGTATAGCAAAACTGTTTTGGGTATAAAATATGCATGTTTCTTCTTCCTAACAAATTTTTCTAAAAAACATTTCTTCCAGTTCTTCACTGTTACACTACTAAGACCTCTGACTGTCCACTACAACTTGTTTGCCTGTGAAGCTTCCTTAGTACAGAAGATGCAGTATGTTTGCACAGCCACAACACAACAGACATCACAGAATAATGGGGCTGCATAAAAGAATAATTTCACTCTTATTTGCAAATGTTCCAAATCACTACATTCAACCAACAATCTACAACAGTACATCACGCTTACAAAAGGGCAGATGTAATTCACAGGTAATATTGTTAAAATATACGTGAACTCAGGAATTCATGCTGGAGAGCAACCCAGATCTTAAAACTCATAGTACTTCCATCACAGCTTACTATTTCAAGCTCTGAATGTTGTGCACACCGTTTACAATTAGTATACTTAACAAAAACAACACAGTTACAGATGTCTCACTATACAACAGTAAGGCCAGCAAATGCACTGAACTACTGCGATGATCATAATATTTGTACATGAGCTCCCTAACACTGTACGTAGCTGCAGAGAGGATGGTGTGGTCACTCTTAGGCTCATACTGGAGTAGGCATGCAGGCAGCACTGTACTTCTTCCAAAAACATTTAATCTGCTGGGAGTACATTCATAGCTTCAGTCACCAAGGGCATTTTTTTTTTTAATTGCTAGTCGATGTGTGAGCAGTGCTTCCTCTAAGATTATATGATTTTCAATTTTTCTCAAAATAAACATCCTTTGCCACCCAATTTTAATTAATTTTAGACCTAGACATCATAACATTTAAATATGTATGTTATATAATCTAAAGTACATGAAGAGACTGCAATGTCTGCAAGTTTCCATGGGGGACAGACAACATTCCACTCCAATGCAACTGCTGCAGTGGTCACCTATCAGACTTAAATTCTTCCTTTTATGTTGAAAACGCTGGCTTCTGTTGTTCTGTCATGAGAGGTACCAGACACCCTTGTAACCCCCATGTGTTGTCATTAAGTTTACAATAATTTGCAATAGTACTGAGCACAATGACCACTTCATGCACCATGGTACAACAAAGCTGTACTTTAGACGCATATAACAGAAAAGGGAAGCTCCTACAACCCATGAAGGAATGCAGGACAGTCAGGTAGTTAGGCATTTGAAAAATATGTTTTTTCTTTCCGTGATAAATAAATAATCCTTTATAGTGTTTCACCCTGAAACTAGAGTTTCTGAAAACTTAGAAACACAGCATCTCCCTCTACAGCAGTTTAATAATAAATAATTTAAAACTGCCTACCCAGAAGTTCTTACTTTTAAATTAAATTAAATAAAATTACAAGAAAATAAATTAGCAGTTCAGTGATTCTGTTGTGTGGTGGGCTGCATTTTGTAATTACTATCAAATCAGTGCATGGGCTACATAAAACGGACTGGTGGGCCACATGTGTACTGGAACTGTGGTGATTCATCTCAAAGTCTCAATTTTAGTTCGGCAACATTTTGTGTGCAATGAGCATAAGTTCTGCTCCTGAAGTAGCCCCACAAGTCATAAACCAACAAATCAAGAGACTTCACTTGCCAAGAAATTTACCCATTCCAGAATACGACATAATTAGGAAGCAACATGTTTGTAGCATTAAATGGATTTCTAGCTGTACGAAACGTTGCCGTGTTGAAATCATTTGGACATAAAAGACCAATGTTACCACTATTGTGACTTCATTATATTCCTTGCAAAACTATACAACAACAACCCTGAAAGACACTGTACACCACACTGTTACTTCTGTATGGTGTAGTGATGTGTGATGGAGTTTGTGGGGTGGGGTTTGCATTTGCTCAGGAATGGAAACGTTGGATCACAAAACCAGAGAAAAGAATATCAGCTTCATCATTCATTCCCAGTATGAAATTTCAGCTGCTGATTATATCAGTACTCTTGTTCAAAATTTGTCAAACTCCTGTCTGAAATGTTTAATGAAGCTGCAGCTATAACAAGTCACCCATTTCCTGCAAACATCCTGGTCATGCAATTGCAAAAGAATAAACACATTAATTAAGCATGTTCCACATATGCCCTACTTCCACACAGCATTTGGTTGTTGCACCCTCTATCCTTCATGAACGCATGACTACAGGGACCATAGCTAGGGTGGGGCAGCACAGTACAAGGGGCACCAAAATCACTGGCAAAATGAATATTTTGAATGAAACAATTCGACTTTCTGCGCTCAACAAATTTCAAGACCCCCCCCCCAAAAAAAAAAAGTTATATGTTTAAAGTTTGTAATTTGTCAGGAGTGATCATTGCGATAGCCTGCCCCAGACATCAGAAAACCCAGCTATGCCACTACGGACTAGGAATGAAATTCAAGAATGTAACGCCACAGAGGGAAGTGGAGTTTAGGAATATTCCTAGACACAGAAGACAAACAGTGTATGTTCAAACTCATTTCTTTTTCTGCATATTCAAGGGGGATGCAACTTTATTTACACTTTCAATGAAATGGGCAATTATTTTCTTGTTTACATAATTATTCAACAACACTTTTACACAGCTGCAGCCATTAGGTATAACAAACAAGTTCCTGTGACAGAAATCATACACACCTTACTTTTCTCCACTCACCACTTTGTAATCTGGTTAATGGTAAAAATGGTGGTATGCTACTGAGAGGGGGGGGGGGGAGGTGCATGACTGTAACACTGCCGAATCTGATGGAGGCACTAGGCATACAAAATATGAGGCATTTATTTGAGCTGTTAAAGAGCTGTTAGAGTAATAAAGACTCTTGCAAAGCAAAGCTGTATCAGAATTTGAAAAGTTCTTGACTTTTGATACCACATAATAGCACCTTTCAAATGGGACAACCCAGCTATACATAATACCTGGTTACTGCTACCTTAGAATTACGTGTTTAATTACTACACATTTCACCAATAACAAGGATTCTTCAAAAATGCCTCCAATTTTGTCTCTCTGTGGCAAGGTTTCAGACTTGCAATATAGTCATGTACATACCTTAACTCTTCAGCCTACCTGGATCTGTTTCTTTCGTTTCAGTATAATACCATAACTGCAAGAGTATCCAAGGACCCATTAATGGGTTTACAATTTGCATTAAATTACAATAAAAAAGATTAGTTAATATCAGTCACCATCACATCTCAAGACCACCACAACAATCATGTTGTGGTCCTGCAACATTTGTCTCTTTTGCGAATCAGCCCAAAAAGCAATTAGAATTACACTCATTATCTTCATGTTAAAATATCTTCATGAATCACATATGCTGCAAGTAAGAGGAAACTGCCATGAAAAATACGTTACTAAATAATTCTGGGGAAAAAGAAGGCTTGGCCAGAGACAAGCCATCAGAATAAGAAGACTGGGCTAATCCCCCCAATATCTTTCGGATGAATAAAAACTCTGTTCCAGCTGATAACATGCACACACAGCATAAACATGAGAACACTCTGTCAAAACTTACATCACAATCCAATAAAGAATCTGTTTTCAGGTTATTCGCTCAGTGGAGAACAAGAAACAATTTGCAGTAAGTGAATTTTTGGTATAGTCTAGGAGTAAACAGATCTTTAAATGACCATGCAGTGACATTTAAAATGTCTTGGTTAAAAAGGCAAAATAACTCAGAGCCATTGGTGGCCTGTAGCCATCACTGCATTCTGCTCAAGTCCACTCTGAAAATTAATTTAACTAGTGTTACAATGTACATTTTGAAACACCAAGAGGGATTATGAGAGGGGCAATCATTGTGATTTGGGGTTATCTGATTTTCCTCCTCCACTCCCTGGTTGGTAAGTCATCATAGCCACTCTCCTTCGTGTTGGCCTGACCTCCCACTCTTGAATGCACAGTTTCTTGCACCTGCTGACTTTGCAAACTGAGGTTTGGCACTCCTTTGTGACAGCAAATCATTGCAGTCAGGGAAAGTCAGATTGTGGACAGTGCTGTCTAGTGTGGTGCTGCAGCACGGCCCATTCAATGGGTATGACGAGTGGGCAGGGTCCAAGGGGAGGGCAAAGCGCCCCGTCACAGCTGGTCTTTGGATGGCACCCAAATGGTGGGTCCAGACTGCTCCTGGATAACATCCTTGACTTTGACATAGATATCTTCAGGTGTATCACCCTGTACCACAGCTGAAAAGTTGACACCGTTCACATTACACTGTGCAACCGGTAATTCTTAACCCTTTCATCACAGTTGTTCTGTAGCCTAAACACTGCAGTTTCCCTAGAGAAAATGCAATGTTATTGGTGATCTCTGCAAATATTATATTCGCCCTTTGGTGCCAAATGTTCTATACATGTAATTGGCCATGTGATGCTCAGAACACTTAACATTATACAATTATATCTTCTGCAGAACACGTTCATGTACAGAGAAATCTTCCCCTGAGGTTTATGTTTTTAAATTAGTAACATACAAGCGCCAAATGTAAGCTGCAATCTGGCACAGTACAGTACAGTACAGTACAGTACAGTACAGCACAGTACAGTACAGTACAGTACAGTACAGTACAGCACAGCACAGCACAGTACAGCACAGTACAGTACAGTACAGTACAGTACAGCACAGCACAGTACAGTACAGCACAGCACAGTACAGTACAGTACAGTACAGTACAGCACAGTACAGTACAGTACAGTACAGTACAGTACAG
>Ga0131853_10026967_pt1 | contig 10324 bp, 3 predicted proteins | sample TergutLab28metaG_FD_92764 | JGI IMG/M metagenome (GOLD analysis project Ga0131853, IMG submission 92764) | Labiotermes labralis P1 segment gut microbial communities from Petit-Saut dam, French Guiana - Lab288 P1 (version 2) (version 2) | ecosystem: Host-associated > Arthropoda: Insects >... | reverse complement strand
GCGTTCTTATCACTACACCATGCGTTCTTATCACTACACCATGCGTTCTTATCACTATACCATGCGTTCTTATCACTATACCATGCGTTCTTATCACTATACCATGCGTTCTTATCACTATACTATGCGTTCTTATCACTATAACATGCGTTCTTATCACTATACCATGCGTTCTTATCACTATACCATGCGTTCTTATCACTATACCATGCGTTCGTATCACTATATCATGCGTTCTTATCATTATACCATGCGTTCTTATCACTATACCATGCATTCTTATCACTATACCATGCGTTCTTATCACTATATCATGCGTTCTTATCATTATACCATGCGTTCTTATCACTATATCATGCGTTCTTATCACTATAACATGTGCTCTTATCACTATACCATGCGTTCTTATCACTATAACATGTGTTCTTATCACCATGTGTTCTTATCACTCTTCGCCGTGTCATTTGCTGTCATTTAAACTGAGCTTGAAAATAAAATATTTTAAAATAAAACAACTCCTCTTTGATCTTCCTACATGAACCCCAACACGCATGGAATGTTACAAACGCAGGAAATATTTCGTAAGTGTTGACGAGCGTTGGGTGTTAAATTTCGTTATGTACCTGTAAGTAACAATACAGAGCGTGTTAAAGTTGAGGTGAATAATATACGTACTGTGAGTAGCAAAAAATTTTTATATAAAATCTACAGCCTGGAATTTATCGTAATTGCTTTTTATAATTAATAATTCTCAGTTAGTCGATATTTCTATAATATTTTTCCCCACATGTGAGAAGACGAATCTTTAAACTAAACCCTGTCAGATACTGCAACTTTATTTCAAAAGGTAATCTTACTTATGAATAACCAAACAACACTGGTTTAAAATCCAAATCTTGGATGTTTAGAAAGGAAATGTAATAGACTTTTTATATATTTCTTAGTTCCATTGAAAACCTTGATTTCAAATTATTATTACTATTATCATCATCATCATTATCATTATCACCATCGTCGCTGTCGCCGTCATCCTCATCATAATAATAATTATCATCAATATGAATTTATAAATGGGCCTGACCGGTCGGCATGGTGCTACGAAAATCTCGCAATAAATATTTGTCACATCACATATCTACAGGAACCTTTTATCAGCAACTTGATATGGTCCTGCCTAAATACAAGCACATATCTACAGGAACAATGTATCCACAATTTGATATAGTTCTGCCTAAATACAAGCACATATCTACAGGAACAGTTTATCCACAATTTGATATGGTCCTAACTAAATACAAGCATATATCTAGAGGAAGAGTGTATCCACAATTTGATATGGTCCTGCCTAAATACAAGCACATATCTACAGGAACAATGTATCCACAATTTGATATAGTCCTGCCTAAATACAAACTCACATCCATAGGAACAGTGTTTCCACAATTTGATATGGTCCTACCTAAATATAAGCACATATCTACAGGAACCGTGTATCCACAATTTGATATGGTCCTGCCTAAATATAAGCATATATCTACAGGAACCGTGTATCCACAATTTGATATGGTTCTGCCTAAATACAAGCACATATCTTCACTGATCTTCACTTTAATATTTGGAGTCTCTTAAATTCCAAATTCCTAGATTGTTTTGAATGTTCTTCAGGATATTTGCAGTACAGCACACAAGTGTTGCAAATGCATGTGCTCTTACCTGTACTTCATTATATCCTTAATATAGAACTTACTTTTCTGTTTAAGTTTTATAACTTAAACGCAAAATTTCGTACGCTTGTAAAAGTATAAATTTTTCTTCTTTTTTCATTTAATTTTACTTTTTCCTTGGGACCGCGGTGGCACAGTGGTTAAGGTGCTTTGCTAGAAATCGGAAGGTCGCTGGTTTGATCCCAGCTGGTGTCAGTGGATTTTTCTTTGACATAAAATCCTTCCGATCGCACTATAGCCCTGGAGTGGAGTCAGCCCGTAATAGAAATGAGTACCAGGTTTATTTCCTGGGGGTAAAGGCGGCCGGTGCGTAAGGCTGACAACCTTCCACCATTCTGTGCCGATGTCACGAAATCTGGGAACCTTAACTTCCTGGAACCCTCTGGGCCCCTCCGGGCCTGTAACGGGACTGACTTTTATACTTTTTTCTTATTTATTGCAGAAATATCTTATAGTGCTTTACCTTAATTTTAACCTAAAAATTATTTGTTACGATTAATTATTTGTCACTTCAGTTAAATACTGTTATCGCTCTCGGCAATTTCCGGTATCTCAAGAACGAGGTAACGAATTGTACACGTTGTATTGAATTCTGTGAAGTTTGTTCCCAGTCAGATAAATCCCCACGCCCTGGATTACGTCGGCATAAAGAACTGCTCTGCAGTGCGCCTATAAATTACCATTTAGTCGTTAATCTGCTTAAATTACCCTTCAGCATTCATGCTCCCAGCCGTCTGCGTCCTGCCGTGACTCTAGTGGTTTTGTTTGCAAATCACGCATGAGAACTCTGCGGTTTCCATCACCTGTCGTTGCTGTGCGGCTCTCACTCGCAGTACATTCTGTTCATCGGAGGGAAGTTACCAACAATTAACTCCATGAAACACTACCATTCTTGACAGAGTAACTGTCGCTGAGCTTGCCAAGCCAGTCCAAACCTTATATGGGGCTCGCTGCCACAAGAACCCACCACTGAACTGCTTGAATCTGGTTTAAATTCTCACACGTTGCCTCTTTAAATTAAATTTTAATATTATCTCTTCGCCCAAGACTGTTCCTCGAGACCGGCCATTTTCCTTCAGTTTTGCCGTTTAAAAATATTGTGTTTATTTCTAATCGCCCCTTCTGTTCTACAGGTTCCGGTAATATGATCCTCCTGTACTGTACACTCTTATAATATTTGGAGAAGAATAATAAGACAATGTTCGTAGAACCTAACATTCAGGCGCATTCGACAAATCATTATTGCCGTGGAAAAGCAGTAAGATTACATATTTTGAGAGTATCTGTAACATTACTTTTTAAACATGCAATGCACATGCACCGTATTTTATTGTCATCTATGACCTGGCCGGCTGTACCATATTTTTCTATGTTTATCTCACAAACGGCACTATTTTGGGGAAAAAAATGTTATTGAATACAGTATATATGTGTGGTTTGCTCTGCAACTTTCAAACATTTATCGTTCTAAGAATAATTCAGTGAGATATTAACATAAATGTACATAGGTCTTCATGTAGAGTAACCATTATTCTGCTATATTTGTGTTTTCCCGATGAATTTTCGAAAAATTCTCAAATATTTAATTTAAGAAAAATCCATCCCGTGGGAGCCCAGTTCTTTCATGCGGACGGACAGAGACGGACAGACAGACAGACAGACAGAAGTACTGAAACTAATAGTCACTTTTCGCAATTTCGCGAACACGTCGAAAAACTACTACAGCCCATTTTCTGTGTTATTTATAATTAAAATGCAACTGTAGCGTAATATTATTAAAATTTTGTTATTTTTCTCAGTCTCCTTTTCAGTGTTGCACTATGTTTCACGTTGTTATTAAAAAACTCATTGACTTGAATGAGTTATTATGTCACAGAGAAAGGATTTTTGTATTTTTCACACATACTATTAATATTATTATAAAGCAACACCTTAATTTTAATCGTAAATCCGCTAATATATATGGACTATACACAAAATATGACAATACAAACTCTAACATATTACAATAGGGTATATCCCAAGTTATACCTCAAGTGTATAACTCTTATAGCATTTTTATCTCAGTAATTAACCAACTTGATGCACAAAATTTTTGTTTTACAATAAGTTTATTTCATGCCTCTACATGTTTCGAGCACCATGTGCTCATCATCAGGAGGTCAAAATTGTATTATACAGCATCTGGTATCATCACACCTATAGGTGGCCGTCTCGTGCACATCCTGTCTCAAACTGTGCACGAGACGGCCACCTATAGGTGTGATGATACCATATGCTGTATAATACAATTTTGACCTCCTGATGATGAGCACATGTTGCTCGAAACATGTAGAGGCATGAAATAAACTTATTGTAAAACAAAATTTTGTGCATCAAGTTGGTTAATTATTGAGATAAATATACTGAGATGCACGGTCAGCAAAATGTCAAAATCTTATAGCACTGCACATATCTCTATGTCTACGTCCCTATGAGTATTACCATTATTATTTTCCTCTCTGTAAATAACCAATTACTTAACACATGCTTACGTTTATTCGGACATAACCCAAAATTTCACCGTTGTCCTCATATTTGTATTCCTAGCCGAGGAAGACTTTTTGCCTGACATTTGCAGAGTTACTTAATTATTATACCAACTACTGCACATATATAAAATTTATAAAATTTACACATTAAAACATTTTAAACGCTCCGACATGTTTCGGTCCTAGGACCGAAACATGTCGGAGCGTTTTTAATGTTTTAATGTGTAAATTTTATAAATTTTATATATGTGCAGTAGTTGGTATAATAATTAAGTAACTCAACAACATGCAAGGTGTAACAACGAAAATTTGCAGAGATGTTTACTACCCATCTACGTACTGAATCTCACTTTCCCAGCTCCATTTGTTGACCATTTACCGCCATGAAACACAAAGCTAATAACTGCCCCACACTCTCACCTTATTATTTTACATTCTTCTAAGTACTGCTGAAGACTGAAATATCTTTCCATTGTCTATTACTGTACATCGTTTGTGGATACAAAATGTGTCATAATGCCCTACATCTTCACAAGTTCGCACTTCTGCCATGCCGTTACTGCTGCTGTATTAAACTACAAATGATCGTTAGGGTATCCTCCACTGGTACAACAAAGAAACCCATTCTTTTGAATCGGCAGACTGGCTCAAGATTTGCAATACACGCAAAAACACGTATCAGTTTTGCGATCTCAAAAGCCTTCTTTTTAGTTCTCCAGGAATTTTTGTGTGCTGATTGCAGAAATACGCACTGCATTGACACTTGTCTGTGTGAGATCGCAGGAATGTCGTGAAGACTCTGTGGGTTGCATGTGAAGACCAGGCTGCTTCTGGTTGTGCAGACTGACGGAAATGTGTAACACACATGCACATACATGCGTCAAGTACATAACGTGTAAGAGAAAAGATTACAATTTTTTATTATTAATGGTAATATCTTTGGTGGTGGTTGTAGTAGTAGTGGCAGTGGTATTGGTAGTTGTAGTGCTGGTAGTTGTAGTGCTGGTAGTTACAGCACTGCAGTCACGCACACTAAAATAATATCGTCGATATTATCATATTTTGCAAGCACAAAAAAGAAACGTACACCGTCCAATTGAGGTCACAGTCACGTTTAATTAACAGCCACAGAAGTTGTGCCCACAAAAGGTATGACGTTTCCTTTTAAACACAACGACATCACGGTTTTTCAAGCGAGGCATCTTCTTCGTGTTTTGCAATAGTTAAAATATGTGATGTGAGAGTCTGTGTTAGACTGACTTGAAAATTATTATTGCCAGTCAAGAATACATCTAAAAATACGAAGACCTGAAAAGGAAATTAAAAAATTGACAAAAATTTGTGTTAGACTTCCAGTGTGTGTGTGTGTGTATATATATATATATATATATATATACAAAGCCTTAAAAAATAACACACAATTACATTACAATATTTAAGCCTTTCTTTTGACTCAAACTCGTATATATATATAAAGATTTCCACGTATAATATCATAAGATATACGTAGTTAAACCAGGTTTATTTCATCAGTTTGTATTATTTTACATGAATAATAACTTAGTGTCACAGCATATTATATATAAAACAGGTTTATATGTGTACAACGCGGTTTTAAAACTCGGAATTAAATACTGAAGTGAAAATATGCGAAAAAGTATGGTTTATGTAGGGAGCTAAAATATTGAACATTTTAAATTCAATTTAAATACGAAATACGTACATATTACCATTTCGAATGAGGATGAAATGTTAACTGCATATATTTTTCCCTCGTTCAGAGCAAATGCCCATGGTTACAGCAAAAACATTAGGACCCTTAATTATTACACAAAAGCATTTTGCCCGCAAGGAAGGTAATTGTAATGTTAAAAGTATGAAGTTGCTTATATCGCAGTTATACGCTTGTTAAAATAAAGAATATACTCCTTTGTTTTGGAAGACAATTCGAATAAATAACGTTAGCTTAATAAAAATTTTCAACAACTCTTTCCCCCAAAATATGAGATGATATTTCCATGGGAGATTCCATTTATATGACAATGTTAAAAAAAGATACGTTTACACTCACGCATGTGCCTCGCAAATCAGCATGATACATAGACCAATACGGTTGTTCGGCTAATTACCTTACAATTCACTAATGCACTCTGTCATAATTATCAGTTATCATCCGTCATTAATTCATGTATTACAGCCGCCACCTGCACACAATATTATCAGAAAGGATATCAGATGTTCGCTTTGTTTTGTTTCTTGAAACCTGAACCGCAGTTGGGCGTCATTTAAAACATTTGTTGCATTATGACCAATAATTCACCCCATTTATGTTGTGATGCGCAACTGAATTGCAGTTAAGCGTTCAAAACCTACTTATCTTCTTCCTAAAACATTTAAAGTTGGTATATAAATTTTACATCTGCTAGTCGTTGAGAGGAAAATATTAAGAGGAATATTTGGGCTTACGAAAGAAAATCAAACATGAAGGATTAAAAACAATGAAGAATTGGACAAACTGATAAAGCACGAAAATATAGTCAACTACATCGAAGCCCAGAGACTAAGCTGGTTCGACCATATACAAAGAATGCCTGAAGCCAGGACAACTAAGAAGACATTTAAATGGAATCCCTTAATCACGAGACCAAGAGGAAGACCAAAGTATAGATGGGAGGAAAACATCATACAGGACCTTGGTCAAATGAAGATACAAAATTGGTTAACATGTGTCCAGGATAGAGCAAAGTGGAAGGATGTCGTTGAGAAGGCCAAAACCTGCAATTATAGGAGGTTCATCGCCTGAAGAAGAAGAAGAAATCAATTTCATATTGCACTTCACATGATACACTATACAGCTAATGTCTGCAGTTAGTGCTCTTTTGTTGGATATTTTAACGTTTTGGCGCCGGAATTATTTTTTTTAATTTTAGCACACTCTGTATATAAAATGTGAATAATACAAGAACCAAATATGTTAGAATTATGAAACAAACTGCATTTTGAAGAGAAAAAAACGGAGAATATACACCATGTTTAAAATATTCGGTACCTATATTTTTGAATATATATATATATATATATATATATAATGCAAATTTGTAGGTTAGCGGTGCGGTACGTCAACTATAGTTGACGTTAGGCGTCTAAAGGTTAAGAGTATTGTTCTAGAGGGTTCTGGTGGTCATGGATTAAGTTTAGGATTAATATGTTTATCGTCTGTTGTTAGAACAGACAAAAAGGCTTTAGTGAAATTTGAATTTTGTCCTCTTGCGAAAAGTTGTGGCGGTGCCTATAGAGTTGTCTTTTAAAAAAAAAAGGTCGGTTGATTACCATCAGTTATTTATAATGGATCCAGGTGACTTGGTGCACGCCTACTTTTTTACCTGAGGACAAGAAAATAATTTGAGGAATTTTTGTTTCTTTTTTCGAATACCAGACTATAGACAAAATCTAGGAATTTCTTACAGATGATGTTATTCTTATTTTTCTGTGCCCCAAAGTGTATCCAAATTATAACAAACGCGGATATAGGCGTAAGTTGATGATGAGGCTGGGGGTAAAATGCCACTCGCACTCCTTTCTCCCAAAGTATAAATTTTTTTGTTTGCTAAGTTGAAGACAGGCAATAAAGAAATTGTGTTGACAGTAGGGGAAAGAGGTGTGTGTATATTAAGGACTGGTTCAAACCAATCTGTCCCCTCTCCATAAATTGACTCCTTCTTAAATTAAAGTTCCTAAAAGCCATGGTCGATTTGCCGCCGCCCTCCTGTGTTATTAGCCAAGTTACGCCCATGCATGCAGAAGTTTGCTACATTCTTGGTTACCTTATCTTATTTTATCAGCCAAAAACTAACGAGCAATGCATTTATCCCGTAAAAAAAATGAAAGTAAACTGAAAACCTGAATGTAAGTCACCACTCTGTACACCAAGGCGTAGGAAGAAGAACGTTTGTACAATTCACCCCAACGAAACAGGCCATGAGACTGATTCGGATTCAGATGGCTCAAAACTGGGTTCAGTGGCTGAATTTTGAATATGATATCGAATTTTCGCTTTGCATAAAGAGCGGTAGATCTCTTCACCAGTCTGTCAAAAAGGGCCTATGTGTTTGCAGTTATTTCGCTAGTTATGTACCCCTCCCAACCACATTCGTTCTAGATACTTCATATGATTTAGCAGCTGGAGCATTCCAAGAAATGTGCAGAAAGAACGACGAGTGGGTATGTACACACCTTTTATTACGCTGTCACTTCTTGCAGTATGTAAAGTCGATACCATTAATCACTCAGTTATTGTACATTACATGCGATAAGTGATCGTCTGTCCTGACGATATCTGTAAAACGATAAGTTGTAATATTCTGGTTCCCCATTACCTTCCTTGTGCATCGTCTATTCAGTATTGTTCCCTTGGAACTTCCCTATTCGGCGCACATGGCCTCTCGTTTGTCCGATCCTGAATTTCGTGCCAAGTACAAAATATGAGTCTCTTTCATAATCTGCCGGTTACGACGTCCCTTATAGTCTAGTCCTTCTGTATGAAACTAATATTTACAGGCCAAACTTGACAAGTTCTAGTCACACTTATCGTCTGAATTCGTGCCATTTATCGAGTTGGCGATCACAGTTTGGTGAAATAAGAAAACTAGTTAGATTAGTTAATCCCATAAAAACAAGCCAAGTTTTTAAACCAAAGGTATGCTGCCTGGTCAGTGTTACCGAAAAGCGTTAGATTAGCATGAGCAACGATCGAGTAGTAACTAGCAGGGAAACGTTGAAGCAGTTAGGAAAATAAGCGTGTCTAGTGTCACTTCACACCCCATAAATCTCACAAGAAGTCTTTCTTCAACGAATCTGAAAATCCACAGTGAAAACCCAGCATGTAGCGACCCGAGTTTCCTGAATATGTAGAATTACCGCATCACGTACAGTTCATTTTAATAATATACAACTGTTATTAAATCTTACCCTTCCTTTTCTTTCTTTCTTTTAGTCTTTGCTTTGTATTTCAGCACAATACGGACTTCCATAACACGTCAACAGTTTGTCACCTCTAACCCCCCAACTATATGCTACAGGGAATACACAGCCGTTGTTTGCATGCCGACCGAACTGCACACAACTCTCGGTTTCTCCAGAGTTTGGCCGAGTGAGACTTCAACGGTGGGCGAGGAATTGATGGGTGGGGAGGGGGGGTGCCACTTCGGTGTTCGTAAAAGAGCTATAACCTTTTCCGAATCAGAGAAAACTTCTAAAGTGAATTAAAACAGTACATCGAATAGAAGCCCCAATTGCAGCAAGTGCGGTGACATGTACATACAAATTAAGCTGTAAGACTTTCAGTTCCTAACGAAAATTCAGACGAATCAAAAGCTAGGCCAAGAAAGCAAGAAACTTACCTTAACTGATGACAAGTTAAGTTGTTTTCTTTCGCATACGTAACAGTAACAACGTGTAAATGTAAGGTTCGGAATGTAGTACCCGGATTATCGCTTTGTTTACGCATTTTAGAAGCTGCAGGACTTATGCAGACTCTTGGTTTACGTTTAGCAAACCTGTAGACTCCTTTACAACTTCTCACAGTTTGTCCGTCCATGGTGCATTTATGATAACACCAAAGAGCAGTGTGACTTTCGTTAAGTGTAAATATGTAGACTTATGTCAGTTACAAAGCAAGGTGCGTTTTAGTTACACATATTCAAGCATGAGAAGGGTAGGCATATTTTTGGACATGTCGTCTGCTGTGGAAGATCAAAATGTATCAAATTGCATCACTCGGAAAATAACGTCAAAGGTTTCCGCATAAACTGTTCCTTCGTCTTTTAATTTCCCACATCGTGCCCTAAATGGATTTTCTATAATTTTATACTGTGTTTAGACAAAGAACTGTACCTTTCTTCTTCAGACATGCACATATTCAATGAATGCCCATATTTTACATACAAGTAGAGAGAAATAATCGAATAGCTCTCCGATGTTAAAGCAACCTGTGTCGAATTATATATATATATATATATGTGTGTGTGTGTGTGTGTGTGGGGGGGGGGGGGGGAAGCTCAGTCGGTATAG
>Ga0131853_10026966_pt1 | contig 10325 bp, 11 predicted proteins | sample TergutLab28metaG_FD_92764 | JGI IMG/M metagenome (GOLD analysis project Ga0131853, IMG submission 92764) | Labiotermes labralis P1 segment gut microbial communities from Petit-Saut dam, French Guiana - Lab288 P1 (version 2) (version 2) | ecosystem: Host-associated > Arthropoda: Insects >... | reverse complement strand
GGGGGATCACAGTTAAGAAAAAAAAAAAAGGGGTTGGGAAAAAAAAATGAATTAAGGAAAAAAATTTAAATCTTTGACCCTTGGCCCCCCCCCCCCCCTCAAAAAAAACCTTGTGTGGTTAATTTTGGTGTTAGTAATAATAGTAACCAAAATGAAAATTCTGTTGCTACCAGTTTGAGGTTTTAAACCCTTTGACCTTGATGAAGATTGGAGTGGCTAACCAGCATTGAAAGGTGTGAAAAGAGATGAGCTTATGTATAAAATTCTTCTGTTAATGTTGCTAACAAAGAAAAATCAATGTAGTTGAGTTGTGAACAAGAAACTCACTTGTGACAGGACACACTTACTCCTCCTTTAAACTCATTACAGGTACTTAATTTAGAAACAGCAAACAGTGTTGACTGATATAAGCAGCTTGAGAAGTGAAGAAGAGGGTGCATGCACTCTTCATCTGTTAGTGTTTGGGTGCTTGCCTCTCTCTTCTGTGCTTGGAATGAGGCATGTCATTTTGCTCTCTGACGCATACTTCAGCTAAGTACTGACTGGCTATGGACTGTTTCTGAAGCTTGTTTTATTGCATCTATCTGCAGAAGCACCTAGTCTGATGCACAATTTTCCATGTTGTTAGTGATGTCTGTTTATCATCAGGCGGTACACTAAAGTGAAAGGAACAGGACAGTAACCTTTCTGGACTACTGTTGAAGGTGCTATCTCTGCATGTTCCTGGGCAGAATAAAAGAGACCACAGAAACCTCACTTATGGTATCCATCTTGATCTGTGATTTTAACCAGGTACCTGAATAGCCTACCACTGAAATGTGTGTACACATCAGGATGGATTTTAATCTCTCTGTCACAGTACCTATTGTTATGGTAAAGGGTGGCTGTTTGCGGCACATCATATAGCAGGGTACTTTTGACTGTTACAGAACTGCTATAGACAGTGGGTTGTTTAAAGACGACCAAAGAGTGTGGCGATTGTTCAGGGAGATTGTTGAAGGTCTGGCTCACATCCATCAGCAGGGCATGATACACCGGGACCTGAAACCAGTGAATATTTTCCTTGATTCAAATGATCATGTTAAGATTGGTGACTTCGGACTGGCTACAACCAATATTCTTTCAAGGTAATTCTGAACTCTTGTCTTTCAGAATAACCGTATCACACCCATTATATTGAATTGTATGTTAAATGAAGATCACTTCCTCCCTTGGACTGTTGTGTTTCACAATACCATATTACACTCATTATAATTCATTATATTGGATCATATGTTAAAAGAAAGTTCTCTTCTGTCCTTCCTTCTTTCCTTCCCTTCCTCTCTCTCTTTGCCCATCCTTTCCCTCCTTCCCTCACTCATTTACACACCTATAAACCCACCCACTCCCATGCACACAGTCACCCAACAACCCACCCACCAACTTTTGCATCTTTTCGCTCTCTTTAATCATAACTTGTTAGTGGTTATGGTCTACCCATTAATTCAGTGCAGAAAGATACTGTTACTTACATTGAGCAGGATAGATTTTAGATGGTATAGCATGTGTTTCTGTTTCAGACATTCAGCCTCCACTTCTGTGAAGGATCATACTGCTGATGGTGTGGTGACAGACACGCGTTCATTTTCACAGGAAATGGGGGATGGCTCCTTAACTGGTCATGTAGGAACAGCCTTGTATGTTGCTCCTGAACTTACTGCATCAGGAAGTAAGGAAGTTTACAATCAGGTAAGGAAAGCTTATTCATTTGCAGTAGCATCACATTTAACAAGGTCACAAAATGTTAGTTTATCGCTTAGGGGTATTTTTTGTGAAACTTTTTTCTCATTCATTTTTTACTCCTTGCCTCAAGTCCAGTGTACATTATATGGGTTGACTTCCATACATTTTAGTTCCCTTCACCTCACTTCAGTTTTTGAGTTTTTGGGTATTCTTAGAGGTGTAGCTGTGGATTCTGCTCTTCTAGGATATAACATGGGTGTGCCAGGGGACAATTGGATCCTGATGTTTTGAAGGCAGTATTTTCTTCCACAATGTCAGGATCTGATTACTTTGTGATGCAGGATCATATCCCTCAACAGCGGAATCCTCGTTCCAACTTATTTCTCACAGTGTTGCTGTTGTTACTGGAGGTAGCCAATGGCATGAATGAACTTGTTTTCTTATCAACCAATTTATAAATTTTTTGATAAGAAGACACAGATTTTTAAGTTTTTTGATAAGGAAACAAGTTATATAGAAAAACACTGTTATGTGACAGAGTTAATTTTATGCGAATTTCTAGTTTATAGTTTGCAGTAGGTCTGTCACTGTTGGCCACAAGCATGGCTGTTTAGAGTAATATACTATATTTAACGGAATATAAGACATCTTTAATTGAAGACAGCTGAAAATAAATTGTACCTGCCAAGGGAACATGTGTATATTTGAATTCAGGACCCTACCACCATCCAGATGTATGCTGAGAATATTTTACTGTTTATTTCTTGTAATTAATGAATTAAATAGGTCATATTTCAATTACATTCACCAATCATTGTCACTCTGTCTACTTTCCTTTTTTTTGTAGAATATCCATTTTCACAAGCAGTGCCTCCATCTTCTTACACTCACTAGTGCTTTTTCAAACCTTTACTATTATTCCACAATGTACCATGATGGATATACATCTTCACAACCATATTTGGTGACATGTGCTGCCATATTGTGGTGAACCACTGGCAAAGAAGAGTCACATTGGGCTTCTTGATTCCTCCAGCCTGGGTCACAGTGTGATCCCCTTCCAAGAGCACTCATTATACAGCTGCTTTAGGTGGTCTTTGAATGGTTTGTTTATAACAGCATCTGACAGCTGTGTGGTTGTGATGTCATTTCCCCAAGTATAACCACAAGGTTCATGTTTGTGGAAGTGATCATGGCTTTTTTCCCCCATTTTTAATGTAATTAAACTTGTGAACGTTTGTCAAAGCAGGCCTTGTTTTGGCACAGAATTCCCAAGTTTGGTGCTTCATATGTAAATTTAAGACGGTACCACCACACACCCACTTCTAGCACTGAGGTTGCGAAGGGGTTGAAGCTATATCTCTGCCTTCCTCTTTGCCTGCAAAGGCATGTCGCAGGGTGACTTTACATTTTACCACTTATTTAAAAATTGAATTTAAGGAAAAGTCTCAGCTTTTATTCAGGTAAATGTGCTATTTTGTATGTCAGTTTTTACAAGGATGTACAATAAATTGTACTGACAATTCTGAAGAATTATTGTGATGTGTTTCATTTTCAGGGCTTGGTCATTACTTGATTTGCTGTTGTGTCTGATAGAACTGTATCAAGTAACAAAAGAGTATACAACACTTTACTGAATTAGTGAGCCTCCTAGACAGCTATGCTTAAATTCGTGATTCAGATGAGATGTTTTCACTTTTGTTTCCAGAAAGTTGACCTTTACAGTTTGGGAATAATTTTCTTTGAGATGTGTTATCGTCCACTTGCAACAGGCATGGAGAGGGTGAAAGTTTTGGTAAATCTTCGGAACAGTTTGATTATTTTGCCTCCTGATTTTACAGAAGATGGACAAACACAACAGATCCATATCATTAGGTGTGTACTTTGATATCTGTGTTTGTTTAAGTGTTTTTCCTTGAGTGATTGTACTTACTACCATTGCTTATCCATGTTTTATCTCCAGTTGACACAAGTGTAACTACTACTTACCCGTTCAAGTCATAGAACAAAAAGTTGTTTAATTTGTAAGTTTAATTAAATAATTTAAGTAATTTATGTGATGAATAATGTGTGAAAAAGCATATGAAGTTTTGAACTCAATCAGATGGTTATAGTAGGTTGCAGTGGTCAGTTTTATAAACACAGTTATAAATTTTTGGGTACTGCAAAAGCAGGAATTTTGTTACTCTCTCTGTAACTGTCCGTTTATTTGTGTGTGTTAAATGATTTGAACTTAACTGTAACATTTGAATTATGTAGGTGGCTCCTACAGCATGATCCAAGTAAACGTCCGACATCTCTTGAGTTACTGCAGTCGGATTATGTCCCACCACCACAGCTGGAAGAAGCAGAGCTGCAGGAAATGGTTCGTCACACGTTATCCAACCCTCAGAGCAAAGCATATAAATACCTTGTGGGTTCTTGCTTTAAACAGGTAAGTAAAAGCATGTAGTTAGCTGTCACAAGTCTTTACTGGCATGTCCTCAGGTTATGGATTGAAAACAAAAACTTGTAGTCAGGTTTCACCTCTGAAAAAAGAGTTTTAGGTAATAGAGTTCAAGTAAGTCTGTGAGGTATGACCAAACAACATTGTGCTGCATTATATTTTATTTTTTGTGTGCAGAAAGTGACACGGGCCGATGACATAATATTTGACATGAGTGTTGGCAAGAATACATCAGTACCCTTGCCACCAATGCTGCAAGAACTAGCAAAAGAGAGAATTGTACGAGTGTTCAAGAAACATGGTGCCACCTGTCTGTCAACTCCACTCCTCATGCCACAGAACATGTTATATGACAACACAGAATCCTGTGTGCGACTGATGGCTCAGTCAGGTGGCATTGTCACTCTTCCACATGACCTTCGTGTCTCGTTTGCACGCTACGTGGTGTGGAATGATATTACTTGTTTTAAGAGATATGCCATTGATAAAGTATACAGGGAGAAGAGAGTATATGGCTTACATCCAAGAGAACTCTACGAGTGTGCGTTTGATATTGTCAGTCCAAATGCAGGTATGTGCAGTGTGCAGGATTCAGCAAGTTTTCATTTAATTTTGTATAATCCCCATTTTGTTAAAGCTTAATTTAGTGTGAGAGAAGCCATTCCTACAGAGATTTATTAAGTCAGTACTCTGCTGTAGCTGTCCTGACAGGTTTTGTTGACCACTTGATTCTACCTGGTCAGTGACAGAAATATAGGCTGCACCTTCTTCCATGTTCTTTATTGGTGAAGCATATCCAGTGCAATTAAAAAATACTGTCTTAATACGCCGCCGTGTCTGAAAAAGGCATGCAACAAAACATTTATGCAGTATGGAAAACTATTTATTACAAAGGAAAAAAAACCCCTGGATTTTGTCCTTCCTCCCCCCTTAATGTATTGGTACTGATGGTTTACCTAAGGCACTTGTGTCACTGCTGTGTATCAGTACATTGATCGCTATGGTGACAGTTCAGCAGGGGTTGCAGAGGGGAAATCCATTACACATGTTCAGTGTAGGTTTCAATTAGTGTGCAGAGGTTCAGCACCAAGCTGCAACCCCATCAAAAAGTGGAATAGACACTAGAAGAAACAGTGTTCTGTGGAATAATTTCCCAGGACACCAAGAACACCCAATAAAGATGAGCATGTAAGTCACACATTCATGTGTAACCCACTCAAGTCCATGTGCCAAACAAGCAGCTGCATTTTATTCTTGTCTATAATTTATAATGTTATGCACAAATGTTTCAGTTCATGTGCTTTCAAATTGTAGTTGCACCATCTTATCAAGCTGGAAGACTGCAATGCCTGAAACACATTTCGCAGACAAATACTGGATAAAACTGACAGTAATGAGACTCTTATGACATTAGTATTTCATATAAGTAGTTTGGTGAACAGGCATATTTGTTGAGCCTGGGCCGGCAAACCACCTGATTCAAATGATTTAGAAAGACTCACCAAATATACATGTGTGGTGTGATGAAGGATCCCATCATTGGACCCTTATGGTGGGGGGAGGGGGATGGGGTGTTGAAAGCTACAATGAACTGTCATTTAGGCCTTGACATGGTTGAAAAGTATGCTGTCCAACAATTTTTCTAATGATGCTCAGTTGCAGCAGCATGGCACATCGCCATATTTTGGTTGCATTGTATGTCATTTTATAAATGAATGCAGCATGACATGGCATGCTGGCATGGTCTGGAAGGTCACCAGACCTAATTGTGCTGGATTTCCTCTTTTGGGATTGTGTGAAGAATGTTGTATGTCAAGAGACATTTTCAGACCTTGAGACCCTGTAGGATTACACCACAGGTTATTGCAGCAGTGGCCAGAAGTGTGCTCATGAACAAGTGGAAGGAGTTGGAGTAAGATATCCTTTTGGTGGCTGTTGAGCAATTAGTGTTGCTCATAGTAAACATGTTAGATGATATGAACACATGGAAACAAATCATAGACATGTATGCTATATAAGAGTGGTTTTGTTTTCTCTTTGAAATAAAAGTTTTTTTTTTTCATATATAAATTTTCTGCTGTGTCACACATTTTTCAGGCATCTAATGTAATCTTAAAATTCAATCTTCTCACATGGAGCCTCTTTCTTTATCTGTTGACCCTTTTTTATATTAAGGCTGCTCACAAATCTCATCTCTGGGTCTATATATTGATGTAATGCTACCATTACTATTGTGTGACAAAATCGTTCTGCATTTTATGTAGTTTTATTTTACTTGTATGCTGTAATGTACACAGATGAGGGTCAGTGACTTTGCATTTCTGTATGATCATCTTGTTACAGGAACTCTGATGGCAGAAGCTGAATTACTTTCTGTAATTTGGGAAGTTGTGAACGAGTTCCGCAGCCTCCAGAATAAAACTTGCCTGTTTCGTCTGAATCATGCATCTCTCTTGAAAGCAATTTTGATGCACTGTGGGGTAGCAGAAGAGAAGTACCATGACATTTACACCTTGCTTAGTGAGGCCAGGGTGAGGTTTGCCTTCACCAGGAAATATTAAATTAATAGTCTGCAAACATTTTGTATGGGAATATCTGTTGAACCACCAAAGTCAGATGAACATTCCTGTATCATTAACCCTTGTGTTTACATTTGAATGACTTGAAGTGCCTACAGTGGCCATTTAAATTTGCAGAGGTGCAAATTTCCTTAAAATTTTTCATATTATTTATGCTTACATCATGATGTGTGGGATCGACAGAGAATATTTAGAGGTTGACGTTCTCATGCCCTTTGATACTGAAGACTTCAAAATATAAAGGCTAGATTTTCTTAAATGGTCATGGTTGTATCTTGATATTGCTGAGAATGGATGCTATCTTGCCTCATGCATTAGACTCAGTATTTCATTGTGGTTGTTAATAGGCTATTGTTTCTACACTGTTGGCAGGCTGAGAAAAGCTCAAAGTTTCAAATGCAGACGCATTTAATCAGTCCTTGTTTAACGGACCAAGCAATGGCTACATTGTTTAGTTTTACTGAAATGGAGAGTCCAATTTCCAAAGTAGCTAGTGCATTGCGTGTTATCACCAACAGGAATGGTGAGGCAGCATCATTAGCCAAGCAAGGCCTTCATGAATTAGAAATAATTATCACCAACGCAGAAGCTCTTGGAGTGAAGGTAATTGGATATTCTTCATTCTGTTCATATGTGTAATTGGTCCATGTATTATGTGGACATTGCAGGTTTAGCCTGAGAATTATGACCAGTTATGTAACTGCATTTCTCATTAGAGACCTGAAATTTTTGTTCCTCAATACATAGAATATGGGTGTTACACTGTGAATTTTTAGATGATTGCATTGGTGTGGTTGAGGTATCCATTCTTTGGGGATGTGATGCCATGTTACTGGGGTTTTAGTTCCCATTGTTTTGAGACATTGAAATAGTCTCATCTTGAAGGGTTGAGAGGTCCCAGAAGACCTTTTGACACAGTGTCACATCCCAGAAGAATGGATGCTGGAAACTGCACTTTACTTTTTCAATCAGGTGAAGTTAATTTGGGAAAACATTCATACTTTAGGTGTTGGGGTCCCATCAGTATTTGGCTGATTGTTGGAGTTTGTCGATCTAGCTGCAGTACTTCATTCCTACACATGAACAGTTGATACATATTTTTTAAACCTTTAACTACTACTTTTCAACTAACTCCATTATCAGAATCTTCTGTGGAATGTTCTCGTGTAGTTAGTCATGGAATTCCCTGTGATTTGAGGTTCTCATGTCATTGAATGTGAAGTTAATGGTTTTCTGGAATGTGATAGTGTCCCCCTCCTGAAAGTAGGAGACTCAAATGTAGGCAACAGGTTTCCCAGAAACATAGATACCTAGCCACCAAACTACATAACATCACAGCCCAGAATACCACAAATTTTAACAAATGTCCTCCTTTAATGGAACCTAAAGGTTCATAATCATATTCACACAAACCAACAGCTGGACTCCAGCTTTGAGCCAGTTGAATGCAGTCCACTTAATGACACTCAAATAATTGATGATCAGTTTTGCTGTTATTTTTTCACATCCAGGTTTCTTACAGGATCTCTTCCACAAGCTTTGCTAACCACAATTATGATGCATTTCCCCTGCCCCCCATGCATGCCACATGTCCAGCCCATCTCATCCTCCTTCTTTCAACCTAAATATAAATTGACTGGGGAAGTTATTAAAAGTGTGATGTGCAGCAGTTTTTATATTTCAGTCTGTAATGCAGAATGCTTTATGTGTGGCACAATTATTTCTTCTGTTTGCTGTAATGATTTGAAATACTGTAGTAATCATTCTGAAGGCTGTATAACAAAACACTTTCTTAATGCTATAAATTCATACATTATTATGTTATGTGTTTGAGATGGCAGCCTGATTCTCCAACAGTTTTTTTTTCTGCTCTAGAACATGATCAGTGGTGTGTGATGTTCCTCGCAAAAGTAACATAAATACCAGTATTTTATTTTTAAATTGATTGTGTGATTGCATTTTATAAACATTATGAAGCAGATCATCTTAAACAATACATTTGATGCACTGTGTTATGTTTGTATGGTATTGTGAATGTGCCACTCAACAATGTAACTTACAGAGGCTTTTTATCCTTACTGCTGTATGTTGCAGTGTCCTATCGTCGTTGCCCCAGGGCTTGTGTACAATGTGCAACAGTACTCTGGTATGATGTGTCAGTTTCTGTGTGAATTAAAAAAGAAGCGAAGGCGAAGTGGATTGGATGTTATTGCAGCAGGCGGGAGATATGATAACATGCTCTCTACCTTCCGGTAGGCTCTTATTTGTTTTTAAATTAACAATGGTAATGTTGTCCCTGTTCATGACATGAAAATATGCTGGAAGTGAAGAGGTATACAAATAGCTTCACCCATTCTTAATCACAGCATCAGATGTAGGTGGCTGGTCATCTTATGCACTGGCTGCTATCCCCCTCCCCCCAGAACCTGACAACTATTGAGTAGGAGGCTGATTGGGTCTCAAAGCTGGTCTGGGTGTTCTTGGAAAAATTAAAATCCTTCTTATCACTGCTGGGAATTGAACCCTGGTCCATCCAGCCTGTAGTCTAATCCAGTAATTTCCAGGAAATAAATTTTTAGTCTTTGGAAGTCATTAATGCATAGAATGTTCCACTAATGTCAATTGCTTGAGAACTGCTGTTCAATACTGGGGCGCTGTAATCAGAATATGACAGTGTTATGGTTAGCAGCCCTGCTTCATATTGAAGAGAGCTGGGCTGAAATCTCAGTCTGGACAACAACTCTCAAGACTTAGATTTTTGATGATTTTTTAAATCTTTGGCAAAATATTGATATCAGTTCTTTAAATATACCATCAATATTTCCATTCTTATCCTAACTGATTTATTACTTGTAATGATGCTATATGGCCTGTGCAGTTGATAAATTTTATAAAATAGTCAAATAAAACATCTAACCATGCAGGCATTCAACTCTGTTGTGACTAGCGCAATAGAATTTAACAAAATTAAATGTTCCATACTCTTCTTAATGTAGTTTCTCATAGTGCAATGACAAAGGAGATGTAAGTAGCTTAGTGAAGGATTGAAATTGCTAGTGCAGAGAGCAGCCAGAGTGGATTAACTCTTTAAAGCATAGTGGTTAATTATGTACTACCAAATTTAACACTAAAAATCCCGCATTTTGGCCACACTGTATATGTGTTCACTATAAAACATTCAATCTTTGGCCTGTCTAATGGAAGCAGACTATGTTCTTTGTGGGTTATGAACTGAATCTTTGTGCACCACAGAGGTAAAAGTCTTTCCATAACATGCAGACACAGCAGGGAATAGAGGTATAGCTGTACTCATTCATAACATCAATGCTATATGGGGGTGGGTGGTCAACACCACACCCCAGCCATGAGGAGAGTTCTGGTAACCAATGTCTTTATATACTATATTTATCTGTATATAAACTAAGAATTTTTTTGTCTAATTCATCATCTGCAATATTGGGTTTGTGTTATAATACTGCACAAAGTTAAACATTTTCTGTACAGGTATTTTCCTTATAGTTAGAGACTGTCAATGGAGGATTATATATTTGGGTAAATATGGTGTAATGTAAATTAAT
>Ga0131853_10026965_pt1 | contig 10325 bp, 8 predicted proteins | sample TergutLab28metaG_FD_92764 | JGI IMG/M metagenome (GOLD analysis project Ga0131853, IMG submission 92764) | Labiotermes labralis P1 segment gut microbial communities from Petit-Saut dam, French Guiana - Lab288 P1 (version 2) (version 2) | ecosystem: Host-associated > Arthropoda: Insects >... | reverse complement strand
TTTTTTCATTCAAGTAGCTCCTCAATTGACCTCACGAGGCTCAGTGGACCCCGTTCCAGACCCACTACTACTCAGAAAATCTGGTAGCGCCGGGGATCGAACCCGGGACCTCTGTATCTGTAGTCAGAAACTCTGACCAATAGACCACAGAGGCGGTCAGGTTGTCTAACTCTGGTACTAAAGAATCCGAGATTCGCGTGCATAGGTAATGTAACCGAGTGGTGTTTACCATACAGGGCTGCTTTTAAGTCCTTAGTCCGACCAGGAAGGAAACAAGCTAATGTTTCTGTCAGAATGGCGTGTATTTCCTTCGGCTTCATGAAGAAAGCGAAAGTTTTGAAGTGTTTCTAAGACAGGCGACTAAGTATCTCCTAGCAGGTCCTCCAAATCTCCACATTTTCTAATTTTAGTCGCATACATTAAGTTTTCGTGCTAGCAGCTTAATTACCTAACTGGCTTAGTTACCTAATTGTGCATGGTTGGGATTTGTTTATCAATATTTTGGTTTCGTTCACACTACTAGTCATTGTTTACCATGTATTTGTACTGCTGACCTAAGCAATCAACTTGTAAGCTACGTAACAGTAAAAGATAATTTTGGCAGACCTTACGTCCCTGAAAAAGACAGTAAAGGCGGACCCCCGTATCCGCGGATTCAGTTATCCGCGGTTTCAGTTATCCGCGGTTTACCGCGGCCCGAAAAAAATTGGAAAATTAAAGAAATAAACATTCATAATTTTCAAAACGCGCTCCAAGCAGAACGGACCGTAACATGGTGAAATACAGCAGCCCAAACGCGCCCAGTACCTGACTCACCTCCCTTTGTCCCCGTACACACGGTTCCCCACAAACTTGCCACCATTCTGCTTCTAGCGTTCTTGCTGTTCGAATTAGCTGCCGCGTTATCGCAGTGTTTGTGTTCAGAAAGGAACAAGAATAATGGAGAAGTCGGTGAATACCCACAATAGGCTAAGATATTTTTGAACAAATAAAATTTTCTTATTACAGGTTATGTACAGGTACGTAGTATGATTTTTATTGTAAAATGCGTAACAATAACATGTATTTTCATTGTTTATGCAGCGCTTTGATGGAAAAGCATGATTTTTATTGTTCTGTCATCCTTTGAAACTTTACATGACACCGTACAGTACAGGTACTGTATTTTTTCATTGCTATATCTTCTCTTGAGGATTAGGCTAAAACGTCAGAATCGCTTATTTCATACGTACGAGAGAGAGAGAGAGAAAGTACACTGTAAATGTACAATATAATTTACAGTACACTTTATTATTACTTTATTTAATGTTGGTAAAGTCTTACTGTGCGAAATTTATCAATTAAACTTTACCGTATTTATGGATGTTACACGAATGTCACGTTATATCACGTTATATATAGCGTTCGGTATTATCCGCCGTTTCACTTAACCGCAATAGGTCTTGGAACGTATTACTCGTGCATACGGGGTTCCGCCTGTACTAGCCAACAGGATGTATATGAATCCATCGTGTTGATACAATTGTAGAAGTTAAAATGTTCGGTACAAGGATCATGTTGTAACACATTACTGGTAAGTAAAAGGGCTCTTTCCATCTTATTAAAAACACACACACCACGCTACATACACATGATGACGTTTCGAGAGCTCCTGCTTTCTTCCTCAGGCGACCGCACCGTCTCTGAGATAAAATCGGCACATTCCTTAACGTATGAGAGTCAACCATAGATATATTAAATATCAAATATCTAGATAACACTACGGGTTAAAAGCCCCTGGTAGAGATGGAACAGCAACTAAACCACTGACACAATGTTGAAATAGTGGCGCAAGGCCAAGCTTGGTTATGAATGTCAGAACTTTCGAAGTATTGCAACGGTCATCTGCCGGAATTCGCGCAGTGGCTCTTGCAAAGTGTAAGCACAACGCTGTCCATTATATGACCGGTATGAGGCCAGAACATGCAAATTGACGGGAACGAGCAATCGGTGTCTCACGGGAGTACAGCCCTTTGGGATCCGTGCGACGTGACCTCCTCTCTCCGGATGGCCCTCAGTGAACACTGCCACAATTGCAGGGGTGGTTTCATTGCTCGCAATTTGTTGCCCTGATGTAGGTCCATTCATGTTGCCACGCAAACCAGCGCGACGAATATAACCGTACGCGTCTGTGGCTAGAGCTCAGACGACATTGCTCCTCGCATAGCAATGGCTCCGGTACCTGCGTCGGCAGCCTTGGTCCTGGGCGGCCTAAAGGAGCAGGTACTTGGCAGCATGCGACGATTTTCTTGCCTCCTAGAAGAAGAAAACGGTTTGCAGGATCGATGTAACAGTCGGTCGAATAATAATGTACGTACGATCTGCTGCTGTGCTGGGCACAAATGCTGTAAAGGAAAGTACGGTGACACTGTTGTGACCACACTACGTACTTCGACGTGTGACCAGTTTTACGCACGGCCTGCCGTCACTAAACATACTGAACGGCGATATGGCCCATTTGACGGTCACCTATTGTAGCTGTATGACGATACGGTGAAATTCGTCGTGGTGTGATGCTTCTTACTTTCAGACTTACTATTTGTGTTTATACGGCTGACAAACCCAAAGATGACCATTTTTGAAAATCAACTTAGTACAAACAACAAATTCTTTTAAGTAGTATAATGACCACAGACAACACACACTATTAATGATAATAACAGTGTGTAACGTATTTGTGAGTAACTACAGAAACTGTGACACTATTGGATTAAATGCTACGAATATCTGAGGATATTCCAGAAAGCCAAGATGAAAACGCCGTGATAAGTTGTACTTATATTTCCTCTCTTTCTGTGACCCTGTAGACACTTTACACATTTTCAGGTCCTTGTTGTTATACTGTAAGTGGCACGTATATTCATGCGCTCAATTTTGGCATGCATATTACTTTTATTACTTTTTCACTAGATCGGCGATAGGCTATGTCATCATGGCTATATGGGAGATATCGTCACTGGACCATTCCTCACCTATGGATTGGACTGTGAGGATAAAGATATGTTACGAATCGTAAATGGCGTCCAGTCGAAAAGAACAGCCGACATTGCTGAGCGCAACGTTTACAGAATGATGCATGAACTGCTCTTTCGTCAGCCATTCAACCTTTCAAGGTAGGCTCTGGTTTCGCTTCTTGCGTTTTGCATTTCTTTTATCACATGGGTCTCCGACCCACGGCCCGCCAGGTTGCATTATGCGACCCGAGGCCACGTTTTTACACTGAATTACGCTAAAAAAAAATTACACAACAATTTAAACAGTTAGGCACACCACATACTGGCAGTTTCCGAAGTGCGGCCCATGATCCAGCCCACAATAACCTTGCAACCCTTTGTCATAAAAATGCTGGAGTCCCAGGCCTTACGATATTTTAAAGACATCAGTGTGTGTAATAAAATTAAATAAGGTGGCACTGAATTTCGACAGATTGATTCTGACACTTTCAATTGCACTATTGATACGATGTCAAATCGTAGGATGGTGTGTAAGTGCTGAAATTTATGGGTGCAAAATGAAGCTGTTGTGGCCTCTTTCAACGTAATTTCGTATTGTTTGCTGGAGCAAATAAGAAAATCTATATAAACTTTAGCATAGTCATTCTGCCTACGTTTTTTGGAACTACGAACGTAGTAGATACAAAGAGGCCTTTCACTGCGAGGCTTGGTAACTGCGTTTTGGTAGGCACATGTATGTGCACGTATTTTGACCAGCCAACTGGCAGTGTTCAAGTTCTGAGTTTGAATAAACGCCACACAATGATTGTGTACAGCTTCTAGTACCTTCATCTGGAAACTGTATGTAGGGGTGAGGTCGACTTCACGCCTTGGTCACATTTTGTCTGGAATCACACCTGTAAGGGTGGAATTAGGTCACGTTACGCTCACTAGCAGGGCCAAGAACTTCTCGAGTCCCAAGATTCCTTGACGCCTATGGATGAAGGCGTTGTGATCCTTTGAAACTCCGGAAATCAGTAACCGTGCAACTCAGACTAACAACCCAGAAGGCCTGAATTCTCAAAATGAAAGATGCGGACATCAAATATCGCAACCCCCGTACCTTTTTGTCGGGGGTTTGACTGGACCACAGAACTATGGAAAGGAGAAACCCCCGACAATTTCGGCAATCAAAACTTTATTCCCCGGTCGTGCAGCCTGTAACTATTGCATAATTAGCAGCTAAAGCGGTGTAACCGACTAGGGTTCATTGTTCGACTCGGACTGAGCATCTAAAGTTGAGAAAACAAAATGGTGATTTGATTTTTACCTGGTTGACATAATGATATCGCAAGTAACTAAAAGTTTTACTACACAAAATTTAGAATGTGCTGAGGGGGTTTGTAGTTCCAACCTCCAATTTCTGTCCGCACGTACGACTTGCATTCATAATATGAAAACTCTTCAGCAAACTTAATTTCCACGAGCAAACTTCTTCGAAGGAAGAGGAGGTAAACATTCGTGAATGTTTACTTGAACGCTACGTGACAGTCGAAGTCTGGCGACCACACGGAATTATTAATGACATAGGCACATAACAGTATGAATTTAATTGTTTCCGTCCCGTTGTGTACCTGTAACAAATTTATTGAAATGAACCGTCTTTACACAACATGCAAATAACATCTGCAAATCTACAACTGGTTAATTAAGCGACATATTTCGACCTTGTTAGGCCATCATCAGGCCTTAATTAACACCATATCTTTGTAAGCCTGATGATGGCCGAACAAGGCCGAAATATATCGCTTAATTAACCAGTTGTAGATTTGCAACTGTTATTTGTATGTTGTGTAAAGACGGTTAATTTCCATAAATTTGTTACATAAGAGTGTGGTTCAGTTTTGGCTGCGCTAAACAATCCTTCAACTCGTAATATCACTAAGAGCATTCATGTTCGTCGACCAGTATTCCCAAATTGTAACTAATAAGTAACAATACGTTGCAAAAGTTGCAAGAACATCATTAATCAACCTAGATACAAGGCAAGCTGTGTGATTATTACGTAAAGCTAATTTATGGCGATTAGAAACGGCTTGACATTTCCCCCAAAGACCTATTCCCTGAGAGAAGCCGCGTGTTAACAGAGGAGAATAGTGAAAATCCTTAACTGTGCAACACAACTGTCGTTATTCAAGTCTATATTGTTTCTGATCAGCAATGAGCTACATTTTTCGACCGCCATGCCTTTATCTTCAGGCTGTGTTGCTGATCAAACGCAACGTAGACTTTAATGACCACAGTTGTCTTTGAAGGCCATTGTATTGATTAATTTGAATTCCAAAACAACGGGATGAAAAACATCAAAGACGCAACTGTCAGCCGGGCAGTTTCACGTGGATGGATACGCGTTTCTTCATGTAATCTCTTTTTTATTACATTACTTTTTTTTTCTTTTAACAGGCTGGGAGATCAAAGCGTTCATGGCGTTGTTATCTCAGAAGTCCCAGGTACCGAGAACAGGAAGTTGGAAAATGCATACAACTTGCTTGAATCTGATGATGATATTCAAAATTCAGCAATCGAGGGAAAGGAGAACTTTGCTTCAACGAAAGAAACGTATTCGGCAGTGCCTACTGAACATGCCAAAGTGATCTTCTTGCCACTTTCAGCTCTCAAGGACTTTCCGAAGAAAGAAAAATTCAAGAACTTCTTCCAAGTTGTTACAGTGTCACAGAACATGACTCAGTTCGTCACAGAAGATCTGACAGGAATGATGTGTGACGGAGCTCTTCTGATTGTGGAATCGAAATTGTATCTTCTTGAACTTAGAAAAGAAAACTTGCTCGATTTTGGTAAGAATTTAAACTACACTGCAGAAGCTTGTCATTGTATTCCTGCAAGGGAGTTTAATCCCTTGAAGGACCCAGTAGCTATGTTCACAATGAAAAGACCCGACTGTCAAAGATTTGGACACCAAGAACATTAGATCAGTAGTCACTATGTTTTACACATGCTTCTTACTCTTGTATCTCCAATTCTTGCTCCAGAATTCTGTTTACGGATTCCACTCGGTTACATGAAGAAAGGGTTTCATATGCATCACTAAAACACTGGCATTTGTAACGTTAACGGAGCTTATTATTACGGAAAGCAGCATCAGATTTTAGGACCTGGTTTGTACGAATATGTCCTTGCAATGAAGACACAGGTCTACTGCTATCTCTTACGTGTTCCATAGTTACATCACGTGCATCAAAGAATTAAAGGCTGTACTCATACAAAATCCTTCAAAAAGTTCGTATATTTAGAACAAGAGTTATAATAATAATAATAATAATAATAATTATTATTATTATTATTATTAACTGCAATTGGGTTGTCACCCGGTGGCAGTGGTTATTTTACATGTATATAAAATATGAAATTGATTACTAATAAATTTAAGTCGGGAGGGCTACATGGAGTTCATTTCTTCCATTTTGTATGCTTTTCTTTAATTTTCTAAGTTATGTATTTTTATTGTTATGTTTATGTATTATTATTGTTGTGTTTGTTCTCTTCTGTATATTCTGTTTTCATCGTGCCAACTGGCACTCTTCGGCTACCCTGACAGAAGTTTTTCCTCAGTTGTAAGGCAAATGCCAGGGTATAACTGGGAAAGACGGAGCACAGGCCGCACTCTTCCCATTAGGCGGTTAATTTTACGCAGTTAATCGTTAATCTTAGTTTGACCACTCTAGGTTCGAATCCCAGAAATCCTTCCAACCAAAGTTGTTAATTGTGTTGCTCTATGTACTGTTTGTGTGTAAATGTGTACTGTACTACTGCCAACAGGTGTCAACCCAATTGCAGTTAACAAATATATCAATATCAATAACTGCTTCGTAAGGAATTATCTTAATTCGTAGTGGCTACGAATGTAGTGATCCCACCGACGCCACCAACTTGTGATGGCTAGCTAACTAGACTTTGACTAGCACTGCAATTCACTGTTATCACTTCACTGTTTAGAAAAACAATTTTGTAACATCTCCGCCAATTTTTTTGTCACTACCATTGTCACAGTGTTATTTCAAGATCTTAAATATTTTCAAATTGTCACCAAATGTTTTCTAGCGTTAAATACAATATTTTCCATTTCTAAATTTCAAAATTAAATTTCCTGCAAATTGATTATCTTAAAATTTCAAAAAAGTTACACAGGCTTGCTTCAACCGTTCCAAAATAACTGCATTCTCCAGTGCATCATCCTTAAAGGTCGTCGTCGAAGCTTCACTTGTCTGCATCAGTGACGTCAGCATACTATCCAGTTCAGTTTTCACTGCGTCCACGCCCACCAACACGTGATCCAGTTAAGAGGCGTTTGGTGTTGGACTGCTAGGTGGTACCTGTTATTCCTCAGCGTCCCATTCCCATGGACTGGCAGGCTGTTTCTGCTGCACCTTACGTCCATGCGTTGCTCACTTCTGGTATCATAGATCACGGCCCTGAAGATAGATCGTTGAAAATTAAAGCATGTACAAAAACAAGGCTTGTAAAATGCAGAAGAAACTCTGTTGAATGAAGCCATATTCCTTCTGGAAACACAGTCTAACCCAACATGTTAACCCCAACTGTTTCGTTCACAGTGCGTGTAATAATGCTTAACTGTAGAAATTTCTCCATTCTTTTTCCTTACAGTAAGCAGTGCGTAGTGTCATCCAAAACTTGTAATTCTTACTCTTATTTAATCTTAATTCACAGTACTCATAAAAATATAAAACGATCAGCCTCTACAATCGAAATATTTTCCACAAGTTCAAACACTATCAAACCCATATCTCAATATGATCATCTGACATTATCAAAATACTCCTTACAATACACCACATAGCGCTATAGGTTTAATGACATTCGGACTAATGTTTGGATTCATTGCGAATTTACTGGACTACTTACTATGCCACTGGAATGTGTTAACTACAGTTTAGGTAGCTATATACAGTACAAGATCTGAAGCAGCGACTAAAGCACAGTTATGCTATAGCGAAGGAGAGGTTGGAAGCTGCAAAGAGGAAGAGTAAGGAGTACTATGACACGCAGATTCATATACCTAACGTCAAGGTAAATAATGTACTTTTAAAACACGGAAGCCCACGGGAGAATAGTTCCGGAAAGTTAGGTCCTAGTTGGATGGATCCCTACACAGTTAAGGACATAAAATGCGTAAATGTCACCCTGCAAATCCGGAGAGGCATACAAACGACAGTACATGCACAACGACTAAAGCCATTCTTTAACCTTTTGACGCCTAATGTCAACTATAGTGGTCATACCGCACCGCTAACCTCTAAAGTTGCATTTTATATATTTATTCAACAAATATAGGCACTGAATATTTTAAACATGTTATATATTCTCCGTTTTTTTCTTCTAAATGCAGTTTGTTTCATAATTCTAACGTATTTGGTTCCTTTATTATTCACATTTTATATACAGGTGTGCTAAAATTAAAAAAATAATTCCGACGCCAAAAGATTAAGTAACTTTCATATGTGGCTTACAACATGCGTAGCTTATTTTTTCATGCTGGGAGTAGAAAGCCTAGATTTCAGACTCGATCCCATTCTCGAATTACCTGGATTGTATTACGAACAACTTGGAGAAGACAGGTTATCCAGCAGTGAGTGGAAGATTTCTAAGTTACGCTGATTGGCACAAGTTAACGTGAATTTTGATGTTGTAAAACAGTATGATGAATTTACAGTAGACATCCGTCGAACTCACGAACGATCTGATTGGACGAATTTAACAGAATGCACAGCTTCCATTAAATACACAGGCAGAAAAAATAATAAGCTAGAATAAATGTAGAACACTCTAATGGAGTTAAACAAATGAGATTCCAGTTTAACCGGGTTTCGAAGAAGCCTTTTTGGATTTATTGGTACTATTTCACATACTTTATTTGGGAAATTTTACTCAGATAATATTTCGGATTTGGAACAGGAACAAGGTTCTTTTATAGGAATTTCAAGAGAGCCAATGGTTCTTGTTGGAACGACATGAAGGACAGTTCATAGGACACTGCATGACGTGGCTTATAATGAACAAGTCTTAGAGAAGACCACGTAACATACACATCCATGAGAGAACATATAGGATTTGTGGTGAACAAAGCGGCCTTAAGACAGGTTTTTCTGTGATTAAATCAGTTTAATGTGCCACTATCTTTCCACCATTAATCCGTGCTCATATTTATCAAGCTATAATTGATGCTACATAAAGTTTTCGATTGACAGCGTCTTAAGTAAAACAAACCCTAGAAAATGCAGCAGCAGAAAGAAACACAAGAAGTTTTGAAGTTTTGCTGACCGTGCATCTCAGTATATTTATCTCAGTAATTAACCAAATTGATGCACAAGATTTCGTTTTACAATAAGTTTATTTCATGCCTCTACATGTTTCGAGCACATGTGCTCATCATCAGGAGGTCAAATTTGTATTACACAGCCTCTGGTATCATCGCACCTATAGGTGGCCGTCCCGTGCACAGGTTGAGTAAGAGACGAGACGGCCACCTATGGGTTTGATGATACCAGAGGCTGTGTAATACAATTTTGACCTTCTGATGATGAGCACATGTGCTCAAAACATGTAGAGGCTTGAAATAAAAACTTATTTAAAACAAATTTTGTGCATCAAGTTGGTTAATTACTGAGATAAAAAATACAAGACGTGTTTACCTGTAATGAATGAGTATCACTGTTGACGAGTGCATAAAATAGTAGGGGATACATCTGGCAAATATGCACACTTCTTCAGTAAAGTACACGTTTGTCTGTTAAGAATCTGAAAACTGTTTAGGACGAAACGGCATCTTTATTTTGTAAATGTGTTTTTTTCTCTTACTATAACGGACTGCATCCATTTCTGCTATGCAGTAATTAAAAAAATAAACATTCTTTTCGAAGAACTTTTAGGCACCTTTCAGTAAAGATGTGTCCAGCGAAATATTTCTCATAAGGTGAAAGAATAAAATAACTTTAACACATCTAAGGTGTTTGTATTATTTGCTGTTGGAACAAGTTTTGACTGCAATAGGTCACTTTCAGGATAACAAATGCTTAAGAACACGTGAAGGTTGTATAACATTTCGTTGTAGTTATTAAGTGAAATCTTAATTATTACAATATATTAGGAGGGGGTGCTGATAAGTCCTTAGCCCAAATTCTCGATTTTGTAGGACGGAATCGATAGTGCCGTTGGAAAGAGGAGTCTGTTCATGTGCCGAATTGCAAGTATTTTCTTGTTACAGAGGCTGAAAGGAAGCATATCAGGCGACGCGCGCGATTTCAACAACGTGGAGAC
>Ga0131853_10026963_pt1 | contig 10325 bp, 9 predicted proteins | sample TergutLab28metaG_FD_92764 | JGI IMG/M metagenome (GOLD analysis project Ga0131853, IMG submission 92764) | Labiotermes labralis P1 segment gut microbial communities from Petit-Saut dam, French Guiana - Lab288 P1 (version 2) (version 2) | ecosystem: Host-associated > Arthropoda: Insects >... | reverse complement strand
ACGGCGGCCATAGCGAAAGGGAAACACCCGGTCCCATCCCGAACCCGGAAGTTAAGCCTTTCAGCGCCGATGGTACTGCAACCGAGAGGCTGTGGGAGAGTAGGACGCCGCCGGACAATCTTTTGCGAAGAGCCACCCCGTGTCGGGGTGGCTCTTCGTCATTTCCGAGGTCATATCCCGGGCCTCATCTCTCCCCAGCCGTCGGGGTCAGCTCTCCTCGCGCAAAGACCTGATCAGCACCCCGGGCGTCGGCTTGGGCTGGAACGATGTCGCCTTCTCCGGCAGGAGGTCGCCTCGATCGACGATGGACCAGACCTGCGCGAGGCTCGGGGCTGGCAGAACGACCGCGACAGCGTCGGGTCGGCGTACGCCGGCGACGGCCTCGTCCAGGGAATGCCGGTAGGTGATCCGCCGCGGCCCTCGGGGCAGCGCCGGCAGTATGTTGTCGTGGAGTTGCACCACGGCGGCGGTCCGTTCCTCGCCGAGGCAGAGGCTGGCCCAGTTCCGCCCGTCGGTGGCGACGATCGCGCCGGCGGTCAGCTTCTCCAGCGTCTCGTGACGGCCGCCGGTCTCGTAGGGGATCTGCAACGCAGCGGCGGCCGCTCGCAGGTCCACCAGTGCGGTCCCGTGCAGGACGCGGTGGATCGGGCCGAGGTGGAGCGGGGTGCTCTCCTGATCGACCAGCATCGCCAGACCGTGATCGGTGGCTCCGCCCGGGCGACGAGCCTGCAGGCGCAGATAGGCGGCGTAGCGGTGGTGGCCATCGGCGAGCAGCGCCCTGATGGAGCCCAGCGCCGCCTGCGCGGTCGAGAGGCGGTGGGTGTCGCGGATCGCCCACACCCGGTGGCGCTGTCCCGCGTGGTCGGTGAAGTCGCGCTCCGGCCCGCGCCGCTGCACGGCATCGACCAGCGCGGTGAGGGTGGCGCCGTACTCGCCGAGAAGCAGGATCGGGGCCGGGTTGAGCGCGGTGGCGTCCATCCGGTCGGCGAGGTCGTCGGCCTGAGCCAGATGGACGCTCTCGTGCGGGAGGATCACGCGCTGCGAGATCTCGCGTGCGCGCCGCGAGACGTCCAGTCCGCCGACGAGGCCGCGAACGGTCATCCCGAGCGCCGTGTACTCGTGCAGGTAGAGGGCCGGCGCGGTGTCCGGGATCATCCGTCCGCGTTGCTGCCACTGGCCGAGGCGATCGGCAGCGGTCCGCAGCGGACCACCGTAGAGCCGGGCCGTCGTGGCGGCCCCGACGTACCGGGGGCGGAGCATCATGGCTCTGAAGGGCGTCAACCGAAGGGGGCCGCCCACGTAGGGTGGCGCGACTACGGGGCTGCCATCCATCCGCCCATCGTAGGCTGCACGCGGTTGGTCAACGGCCGTGGTGAGAGGAGGACCGGTGCTGGAACAGTCCCGGCAGCGATTGAGTGACGCCCACGACCTGGTGATGCTCGACCTCGACGGGGTCGTCTACGTCGGCAGCGAAGCGGTGCCCGGGGCGGTCGAGGCGCTCGAGGCCGCCCGCGGCGAAGGCTGCCGCATCGCGTTCATCACCAACAACGCCGCCCGTACGCCGCAGGCCGTGGCCGAGCACCTCGTCGAGCTGGGCATCCCCGCCGAGGCGGCTGACGTGGTGACCTCGGCGCAGGCCGCCGCGCGGCTGCTCCGCGAGCGGCTCGGGGAGGGGGTCCCTGTCGCCGCGCTGGGCGCCGAGGGCCTGCTGACGGCACTCGCCGACCAGGGGCTCCGCGCCGTGGCCGTGACCGACGAGGAGGCGGTGGCGCTCGTCACCGGCTACGGTCCGGATGTCGTGTGGCGCGACATCATGCGTGCCGCCGTACGCGTGCGCGACGGACTGTGGTGGGTGGCCAGCAACACCGACGGCACCCTGCCGACGCCGTACGGCGAGGCGCCGGGTCACGGGGTGCTGGTCGACCTGCTGCGCCGCTTCTCCCGGGTGGACCCCGTGGTGGCCGGCAAGCCGGCGCGCCCACTGCTCGACGAGACGATCCGGCGGGTCGGCGGCGAGCGACCGCTCCTCGTCGGCGACCGGCTCGACACCGACATCGAGGGCGCGAACGCCGCCGGCCTGCCGTCGCTGCTGGTGCTGACCGGCGTCACCGGCCTCCCCGAGCTCGTCGCCGCCCCGGCCCCGCAGCGGCCGACGTACATCGCCGAGGACCTGCGGGGTCTCGGCGAGACGCACGTCGCGCCGTCATCGGATGGCACCAGTGCTGAGCTGGATGGCTGGCGCGCGGAGGTCTCCGATGGGGCGCTGAAAGTGCGTGGCCGAGGATCGGTGGGGGACTGGTGGCGGGTCGTCGCGACGGCGGCCTGGACCCATCTCGACACCTCGGGCGAGCCGGTGCGCATCGAAGAGCTCACCCCTCCAGCAGGGTAGGCTCGCGCCATGACGGAGCAGTTCGAGCCGGGGCCGTTCGCGCCGGGCCACGACGACGGCCACACCGGTGTCGCCGCGGTCGACGAGGTGGTCGCCATGGTCGATGCGGTCGACCAACGTGACCTCGCCGATCATGTCGAGGTGTTCACCCAGGCGCACGAGCGGCTCCGCGGCGTTCTCGATGCGCCCGACGAGTCCGCCTGAGCCGTGCCGCCGCGCAGACTACGGCTCGACCAGGAGCTGGTACGGCGCAAGCTGGCCAGGTCCCGCGAGCACGCCAGCGAGCTGATCGCCGCCGGGCGGGTGACCGTCTCCGGCGCCCGGGCCAGCAAGGCCGCCACCGGGGTGACGACCGACGTCGCGATCGTGGTGGCGCAGGATCCGGACCGGCCCGACTTCGTCTCCCGCGGGGGCCACAAGCTCGTCGGCGCGCTGGAGACGTTCGGCCCGCTGGGGCTGAGCGTCGCCGGCCGGCGCTGTCTCGACGCCGGCGCCTCGACGGGCGGGTTCACCGATGTCCTGCTCCGCAACGGCGCGGCCGAGGTCGTGGCGGTGGATGTGGGCTACGGGCAGCTGGCCTGGAAGCTCCAGCAGGACGAGCGCGTCGTCGTGCACGACCGCACCAACGTCCGCGACCTCTCCTCCGACCTGATCGGCGGCCCGGTGGAGGTGGTCGTGGGCGATCTCTCCTTCATCTCCCTGGAGCTGGTGCTGGACGCGCTCTTCGCGGTGACCGCGGACGACGGCGACCTCGTGCCGATGGTCAAGCCGCAGTTCGAGGTGGGAAAGGACCGGGTCGGCAAGGGCGGTGTCGTGCGCGACCCCGGACTGCGGGCTGAGGCGGTCAACCACGTCGCGGCGGCGGCCGCCGACCGTGGCTGGGGCGCGCGGGCGGTCACGACCAGTCCGCTTCCCGGCCCTTCGGGCAACGTCGAGTTCTTCCTCTGGCTGCGCAAGGGGCCGGCCACCCTCACGCCCGCGGAGATCGAGGAGGCCGTGCGCGCCAGCCGCGGACTGTCGGCGACGTCTGAGAGGGTGGAGTCGTGAGCACGTCCCCGGCCACCGATGCCACCCAGCGACGCATCCTGATGCTGACCCACACGGGTCGCGAGGAGGCGCGCGAGGTGGCGCTCGCCTGCGGCAAGGCGCTGGCCGCGCACGGCATCGTGGTGCGGATGCTCGCCGCCGAGGCGCGTGACCTCGGCATCGACGCGGCGGCGTACTCACCGGTGATCGAGCTGGCCGACGACGAGCGGCACGCGAGCGAGGGGTGCGAGCTGGCGCTGGTGATCGGCGGCGACGGCACGATCCTGCGCGCGGCCGAGATCACCCACGACTCCGGCACACCGGTGCTCGGCGTCAATCTCGGGCACGTCGGCTTCCTCGCCGAGGCGGAGTACGACGACGTCGAGTCGACCATCGACGCGATCGTGCAGCGGCGCTACGCCGCCGAGGACAGGCTGACTTTGGACGTCCGCGTCTTCCACGACGGCGAGCAGGTGTTCCGCACCTTCGCGGTCAACGAGGCCAGCGTGGAGAAGGCGGCCCGCGAGCGGATGCTCGAGGTGGTCGTCGAGATCGACGGGCGACCGCTCTCCCGCTGGGGCTGCGACGGCGTCGTGTGCGCGACACCGACCGGCTCCACGGCGTACAACTTCAGCGCCGGCGGCCCGGTCGTGTGGCCCGCCGTGGAGGCACTCCTGCTGGTGCCGATCAGCGCGCACGCGCTCTTCGCCCGCCCCATGGTGGTCGCACCGACGTCCGTGATGGCCGTCGAGGTCATCGCCAAGGCCGGCGCGGCCGGGGTGCTGTGGTGTGACGGCCGCCGCGCGGTCGACCTGCCCCCGGGGGCCCGCATCGAGGTCACCCGCGGGAGCGCACCGGTGCGGCTGGTCCGGCTGCACCAGGCGCCGTTCACCGACCGGCTGGTGGCCAAGTTCGGGCTCTCCGTCGAGGGTTGGCGGGGAGCCGCGGAGCGGCGTCGCGCGGCCAACGGCGGCCAGCGCAACGGGGGCCAGCGCGACGGGGGCCAGCGCGACGGGGGCCGCAGCGACGGGGATCGGCATGCTTGAGGAGATCCGGATCAGCTCCCTCGGCGTCATCGACACCTCCACGATCGAGCTCGGCCCGGGCCTGACGGTGATCACGGGGGAGACCGGCGCCGGCAAGACGATGATCGTGACGGCCCTCGGTCTCCTGCTCGGCGGTCGCGGTGACGCGGGTGCCGTGCGGTCGGGCGCCAAGGCGGCCCGCGTCGAGGGTGTCGTGGACGCGCGCTCGCTGCCGGGCTTCGCCTCGGCGGTCGAGGAGGCCGGCGGCGAGGTCGAGGAGGGCCGCGTGCTGCTCGCGCGTTCCGTCGCGGCCGAGGGGCGCTCCCGTGCCTATGTCGGTGGCGCGGCGGTTCCGGTCACCTCGCTCGGCGAGCTCGCCTCGCCGCTGGTTGCCGTCCACGGCCAGTCCGACCAGCACCGGCTCCTGCAACCACGCGCGCAGCGCGACGCGCTCGACCGGTTCGGCGGCGCCGAGACGGCCGACCTGCTGGCCACCTACCGTGCGCTGCACGAGCGATTGAGCGAGGCCGAGCATGAGCTCGCGGAGGTCAGCGGCAGCGCTCGGGAGCGGGCCCGCGAGGCCGACCTCCTCCGGTTCGGGCTCGACGAGGTCGAGGCGGTCTCCCCCCAGCCGGGCGAGGATGCGACGCTGGCGGCCGAGGAGTCGCGGCTGGGGTTCGCCGACACGCTGCGCACGGCCGCCGAGCAGGCGCGTGAGGCGCTCTCGAGCGAGCTCGGCGACTCCGACGCCCTCGGTGCTGTCTCGGCCGCCCGGCGACTGCTCGACGGCGTGCGCGAGCACGACCCGGAGGCGGCCGCGCTCGCCGACCGGCTCGCCGAGCTGAGCTACCTGCTCTCCGACCTCGCGGCCGACGTCGCGTCGTACGCGTCGGGCGTCGAGACAGACCCGGCCCGGCTGGCCACGGTCTCCGATCGGCGGGCGGCGTTGGTCGCGCTCACCCGGAAGTACGGCGACTCGATCGACGAGGTGCTGGCCTGGTCCGCGACCGCGGCGAGCCGGCTGTTGCTCCTCGACGGCACCGACGACCGGATCGAGGAGCTCCGCCAGCTCCGCGCCGGTCTCCGCGCCGAGCTGGCCACGACGGGGGAGCAGCTCACCGCGGCGCGCACCGCCGCGGCCGAGCGCCTTGCCGAGGCGGTGACCGCCGAGCTCGCGCTGCTCTCGATGCCGCACGCGCGGATGAGGATCGCGGTCCGACAGCACGACGTCGAGCGCCCCGACGAGAGCGAGCCGCACGCTGCGGTGTCGGTCGGGTCGCGGTGGTTGCGATACGGCTCCTCCGGCCTCGACGAGGTGGAGATCCTGCTGGCGGCGAACACCGGCTCCGAGCCACGGCCGCTGGCGAAGGGCGCCTCCGGGGGTGAGCTGTCCCGGGTCATGCTGGCGATCGAGGTCGTCCTGGCTGGCACGAGCCCGGTGCCGACGTTCGTCTTCGACGAGGTCGACGCCGGCGTCGGCGGCACGGCAGCGGTCGAGGTCGGGCGCCGGCTCGCGCAGCTGGCCCGCTCGGCGCAGGTCCTGGTCGTGACGCACCTGCCGCAGGTGGCGGCCTACGCCGACACCCATGTCGCGGTCCAGAAGGCCAGTGACGGGTCCGTCACGAGCTCGGGCCTGACCGTCCTCGACGACGCGGGCCGCGAGCGCGAGCTCTCCCGGATGCTGGCGGGTCTGACGGAGTCCGACACGGCGCTCGCCCACGCGCGCGAGCTCCTCGACGTCGCGCGCGCCGGCCGCCGCGACTGAGGCGACACTCCGACTCCGCTGCCGGTTCCGGCCGGATCGCGATGTGACACTGGTGGCGTCATGAGACTCCCCACACGCTCCGTGCCCCCCGTCCTGCCCGGTGTCCGCGGCACCCTGCGGGTCGAGCGCCCCACCAAGGGCCTGCTCGCGCGGCTGCGGCCGGGCGACATCGCTGTGATCGACCACGTCGACCTCGACCGGGCAACCGCCCAGGCGATGGCCAACGCCGGCGTGGTGGCGGTGGTCAACGCCCAGCCGATGGTCTCCGGCCGCTACCCCAACCAGGGCCCGCAGGTCCTGGCCGACGCCGGCATCCCGATGATCGACGACCTCGGCGACTTCGGCTTCACCTGCCTCGCCGACGACCGGATGGCCCGCATCCACGAGGGCAGCATCTACGACGGCGAGCAGCGACTCACCGAGGGCCGCCAGCTCACCTCCGACGACATCGCGGAGGCCTTGGAGCAGGCGCGCGGGGGCATGCTCGCGCAGCTCGAGACCTTCACCCACAACAGCACCGAGCTGCTGCGTCGCGAGCAGGACGTGCTGCTTCACGGGGTCGGCGTACCGACGCTCCAGGTCCGGCTGGCCCACCGTCCGGTCGTCGTCGTGGCCGCCGCCGACGAGGCCGAGATCCGCGGCCTGCGCACCTTCGTCAAGGAGCAGCGTCCGGTCATCATCGCGATCGGCCAGGTGGCTGACACGCTTGCCAAGCGCGGTTGGGACGCCGATGTGGTGGTCGTGGCCACGGCCGACGACCTGCCGTCCGCGAAGGTCCTCCGCAGTGCGAGCGACGTGGTGATCGCGGCGGGCTCCATCTCCGCCACCGCCGTCGACGACGCCGTCTCGCGGCTCGGCGTGACGCCGCACTGGTTCGCCTCGGCCGTGCCTGCCGAGGACGCGGCGCTGCTGGTCGCCCACGCGGGCGATCCCTCCGTCATCGTCGGCGTAGGGATGTCGGCGACGCTCACGGACTTCCTCGAACGCCAGCGCCCCGGCCTGGCCAGCACCTTCCTGACCCGGCTCTCCGTCGGGCCGACGCTGGTCGATGCGGCCGCGGTGCCGACGCTGTACTCCGGACGCGTCCGTGGGCGCCACGTCACGCTCGCGATCCTCTTCTGCCTCGCGGCCGTCATCGCCGCGCTCGCGACGACCGCGACCGGCCAGCACTGGGGCCACGAGCTCTGGCACCAGCTGAACGAACAGTGGCACGATCTGCGCGCCCGGATGCAGGGGAGACACGCATGATCCGCCGCAACATCATCGGAGTCGTCGGCGTCTGCGCCGCGCTCGCGGTGGGCATCGCCCTCGGCGCGGGTCCGCTGAGCAGCCACGACACCTCCGCGAGCACTCCGGCCGTCGTCCAGGCGGACCCCGCGCTCAAGAGCGCGGCGGCGTTCGGCCAGAAGTGGGCGACGCAGGTCGGCCCCGATCTGTACGCCGGCCGGTTGCACGGCCGGCGCGTCGCGCTGATCACGCTGCCCGGCGCTCGGGCGTCGACGGTGCAGCAGCTGCGCGACGGCATCAGCGTGGCCAAGGGGGTCGTCGCCTCCGACGTGGCGCTCACGCCGTCGCTGCTCGATCCGAACCGCAAGGTCGCGGTCGACACGCTGGGCGCCCAGTTCGCGCGGCAGTCGCAGGGCACGGTCGACCCGCAGTTGCCGCCGTACGAGCGTCTCGGGCAGATGCTCGGCATGGCCGTCGCGCGGGCACCGATGCCGCAGTACGCCGCACCAGGACGCCGCAACGCCGCGGCGTCGGTCGCGATCACGGCCCAGGAGACACTGCGGACGGCGAAGCTCGCGGACATCTCCGGCGCTCAGGGCCCGGCCGGCGTGGCGCTGGTGGTGCTCGGCCCGCACGGTGACCCGGACATCGTCGCGGACCTGCTCCGAGGGCTGGCGACCAAGGTCACCGGCATCGTGGTCGCCGGCGGGTCGGGCTCGGGCGCGCACGGCGTCCTCGCATCGCTGCGCCAGCAGCACTGGAACGCCAGGGTGATGACGGTGGACGGGATCGAGACGGTCTACGGTCGCACGGCTGCGCTGACCGGTCTCATCAGCCAACTGACACCGCACGGAGGCTCGTACGGCGCGTCAGGAATCGATGGACTGGTGCCGCTCGGATAAGATGGAGTTCCATGAAGTCGGGCATGGATCGCCACAGCCACACCAAGCACATCTTCGTCACCGGGGGCGTCGCGTCCTCGCTCGGGAAGGGGCTGACGGCGTCAAGCCTCGGTCGGCTTCTGCGCTCGCGTGGCCTGCGCGTCACGATGCAGAAGCTCGATCCCTACCTGAACGTGGACCCGGGCACGATGAACCCGTTCCAGCACGGCGAGGTCTTCGTGACCAACGACGGCGCGGAGACGGACCTCGACATCGGTCACTACGAGCGTTTCCTCGACACCGACCTGTCGGCCAACGCCAACGTGACGACCGGGCAGGTCTACTCGAACGTCATTGCCAAGGAGCGTCGCGGCGACTACCTCGGTGAGACCGTCCAGGTCATTCCGCACATCACCAACGAGATCGTCGAGCGGATCCTGTCGATGCACGGCCCCGAGGTCGACGTCTGCATCACCGAGGTCGGCGGCACGGTCGGCGACATCGAGTCGCTGCCGTTCCTCGAGGCCGCGCGCCAGGTGCGCCAGCGGGTCGGGCGCGACAACGTCTTCTTCGTGCACGTCTCGCTCGTGCCCTACATCGGCCCCTCCAAGGAGCTGAAGACCAAGCCGACGCAGCACTCGGTGATGGCGCTGCGCCAGATCGGCATCCAGCCCGACGCGATCGTGTGCCGGGCCGACCGCGAGCTGCCGACCGGCATCAAGCGCAAGATCGCACTGATGTGCGATGTCGACGAGGAGGCCGTGGTCACGGCCGCCGACGCGCCCTCGATCTACGACATCCCCAAGGTGCTGCACCGCGAGGGGCTCGACGCCTACGTCGTACGTCGCCTCGACCTGCCGTTCCGCGACGTCGACTGGGCGCTGTGGGACGACCTGCTCCGCCGGGTGCACCACCCGAAGGAGGAGGTCACCATCGGGCTCGTCGGCAAGTACATCGACCTGCCCGACGCCTACCTCTCCGTGGCTGAGGCCCTGCGTGCCGGTGGCTTCGCCAACGAGGCGCGCGTCGAGATCCGGTGGATCCCCTCCGACGAGTGCGAGACCCCGGCCGGCGCGGCGAAGATGCTCAGCGACGTCGACGCCGTCTGCGTGCCGGGCGGGTTCGGGGTACGGGGTCTGGAGGGCAAGCTCGGCGCCCTGACCTACACCCGCACCCACGGCATCCCGACGCTGGGCCTGTGCCTGGGTCTGCAGTGCATGGTCATCGAGTACAGCCGCGGCGTACTCGGTCTGGAGAAGGCCGACTCGACCGAGTTCGACCCCGACACCCCCGAGCCGGTCATCGCCACGATGGCCGAGCAGCTGGCCTTCGTCGAGGGCGCCGGCGATCTGGGCGGCACCATGCGGCTGGGGCTCTACCCGGCCGCGCTGCAGCGGGGCTCGATCGCCGAGGAGGTCTACGGCGCGGGGCTGATCCAAGAGCGCCACCGGCACCGCTACGAGGTGAACAACTCATACCGCGACCGCCTCGAGGAGGCCGGGCTCGTCTTCTCCGGCACCTCGCCCGACAACGAGCTGGTCGAGTTCGTCGAGCTCCCGCGCGACGTACACCCGTACTACATCGCCACCCAGGCCCACCCGGAGCTGCGCTCGCGTCCCACCCGGCCGCACCCGCTCTTCCGCGGCCTGGTCGCGGCGGCGATCGCCCGCCAGAAGGAGCAGCGCTTCCCGATCGACGAGTCGAAGCTGCACCGCGAGCCGGAGGCCGACGAGCCGACGGAGGCTCCGGTCGCAGCCGTGGAGGCCTGACCGAAGCGTCACCCCGTGACAGCCGAAGCGTCACTTGGTGACACGCGAAACGTCACTTGGTGACAGTCGAAGCGTCACTCCGTGACATGCGAAACGTCACGTGGTGACATGCGAGGCGTCAGCCCGTGACACCCGAGAGTCACCAGGTGACTACTCGGCTGTCACGGACTGACGCTTCGACTGTCACGGACTGACGCTTCGGCTGTCACGGACTGACGCTTCGGCTGTCACGGACTGACGCTT
>Ga0131853_10026962_pt1 | contig 10325 bp, 7 predicted proteins | sample TergutLab28metaG_FD_92764 | JGI IMG/M metagenome (GOLD analysis project Ga0131853, IMG submission 92764) | Labiotermes labralis P1 segment gut microbial communities from Petit-Saut dam, French Guiana - Lab288 P1 (version 2) (version 2) | ecosystem: Host-associated > Arthropoda: Insects >... | reverse complement strand
TTCCGCAGAAAGCCCACGGCACGGCGAGGGCTTTCCTTCCGATGAAGATGAAAATTGTGCGAGACATGCGCGCCGCGCAAGCGGCGCTGAACAGGAGGAAACCATGAAGAAAGCGTGGACGTATCTCGCTGTGATCGGAGGCCTCGCCATGATGGCCTCCTCCGCCTTTGCAGCCGACAAGACCCTCGCGCTGGTCGTGAAGGGCCTCGACAATCCCTACTTCGATCTCATGCATCAGGGCTGCGACCGGGCGAACAAGGAGCTCGGCAAAGAGGGCTACAACTGCTACTACACCGGGCCGGCAACAGCCGCTGACGAAAGCGCCGAAGTGCAGATCGTCGACGACTTGCTGACCAAGGGCGTCGCGGCGATTGCGATTTCGCCGTCGAACGCGCCGGCCATTGCCGAAGTGATCCGCCGCCGCAACGCGAAGATCCCGATCATCACTGCGGACGCCGATCTGCTGCCGAAGGACCAGTCGTTGCGCAAGGCATATGTGGGCACCGACAACTACGAGCTGGGCGTGAAGCTCGGCGAGCAGCTGAAGACGCTGATGCCCAAGGGCGGCAACATCTGCCTCGTGATGGGCAACCCCGCGGCCGAGAACATCAACCAGCGCGCCCAGGGCACGCGCGACGTGCTCTCGGGCAAGAAAGGCATCAAGAAACTGGCGGGCGAAAACAACTGGCATGAGATCAGCGCCTGCCCGCTCTACGTGAACGACGACGCCGCGAAAGCCAACCAGATGATGCAGGATACGCTCACCGCGAACGCCAGCACGCTTCAGGCGTTCGTGTTCGAGGGTGGCTGGCCGCTCTTCGCCCCCGAGGCGTATTCGCAGGTCGTCGCGCCGATCATGGACAAGATCAACAGCGGCCAGTTCGTGATCGTTTCAGCCGATACGCTCGGGCCAGAACTGCAGGCCCTCAAGGACCACAAGGTCAATGCGCTGGTCGGGCAGCGGCCTGAGGAAATGGGCTATCAGGCGGCGATGGTGATGCGCGACCTCGCCGAAGGAAAGACGGTGAAGCCTATCGTTCACACGGGCCTTGATGTTTGCACCTGGAAGAATGCGGATACGTGTCTGAAGCATTGAGCGCGTCACTAGGCGCGAGCCGAGGCTCGGACAACTCGGCTTGCGTTGCGCGGGTTCGCCTGGCCTGGGGAAGCCGCGAGCCTACACCTTGTATGGCACGCGGATGCCCGGCTCATCGGCGGAGAAGTCCTTCGTGTTGCGCGACACCAGCAGCAGCGAGTGAACCTGCGCCGTCGCCCTGACGATTGCATCGGGCAGACGCAATTTCTTCGTCCTGCGGATTGCGACGGCGCGGTCCGCAATTTGGCTGTCGAGTTCAAGCACGTCGAACGATGCCAGCCAGCCGCGAATCGCTGCCTCATCGTCCGGCTGTGCGCCGACCATCACTTCCATCCACGTGATCGTGCTGATGGCGCGGTATTCGTAGTGCGCCAGTTCCTTTTTCGCCTGGAGTATGCCGCTGAGGTAGTCGATCAGGATGTTGGTATCGAAGAGCGCTCTTACCATTCCGAACGCAACTCCCGCTGATAGTCGACACCGTCGATCTGCCTGCCCTTCCAGGCACCAAAGACGTCCTCACCGGCCGCCACGCGCTTGCGCTGTGCAATATAGGACTCGATCGCCTCGCGAATGATCGCCGCGCGCGAGCGATGCTCGCTCTGCACGAGCGCCGCCAACTCTTCCACTTGTGCCTCGGTCAAGTCAATCAGAATCCGGCTCATTTCGAACTCCATATATGATATACATATCATATATCAAAATGCGTCGACGTGTGGTTGCCAGAAGCAAAGAAACCGCGCCGGCACGACGTGCCGAACGCGGGTTTTCGCTTCGCCTATTCCCTACGCTCAAGCCGGACCCGAAGTCATGAGAGATGCTGCCGCCGCCTCAATCTGGCAACGCACCACTTCCGAACCGGTCTCGCCCTTAAAGCTATCCGGGAGAGTGGAAAGCAACTTGGCCACCTTTAGAAGCCAAAACTGCAAAGCAATCCGCTCCCCGTTGGAGAAATCGTCGCGTCTAGCCCTTACAAATGGCTGAACTTCATGAAGTACACGAACGGCGTAGGCACGGTGGCTACTATCCTCCAACATGGCTTCGACCCGCTCTATTCCAGTGAGAATTGCCTCGATATTCGATACATTACGCCCACTGGGTTCGGCCCTGCCACGCAGAAGTGCGATCCGAAGAGCCTGCGTATCAATCTGATAGGTCTGGAAGCCCACCAATTCTCTGGCCTTGCGGTAGGCGTTCTCAATAAACTCGTCGGCGGCATCCAGCTTTGGAAGCTCGGCCATGGCAATGGCATATTGAAGCCAGAAAAGAGGCTCGTCATTGACACGCTCGTCGTAACGAAGTCGCTCGTAGATGCCAATGATGATTGAATGCGGATCACCCTTACCGCGCAACGTGCGCCGCAGACTTCCATAGGCCATCATATTGGACATCAGAATTCGATAAGGACGCTCCTTTCGGCGCTTGGCCGCCGCCAGTGTTACCTCCACCACTGCATCGGCAATCTCATCGGGTTCAATGAAATCATTGATTACAAATGATGAGAAGACGGCTGATCGCACTCGAAAACTGTCCGCCGAAAGCTCGAAAATCTCGTTCGAGAGACTTTCAAATGGCTTTAGCACCGCAAAGGGATCCGCCCCCACAACGGAGCGGACGAAGGCCGCCCCAACGGAGCCTTGGTGAGTCGCGATCAACATCGTCATAGTAAGGACACGGCGCGTAGTCCGCTTCTCGAATAAGGGTGTCAGTGCATGACGCACCCGATCGCGAATCTCCTGATTGTTGAAAAGGTCGAGAAGAATGTCCCTCAGGTCGCCCGCTCTCTCTTTGCTAGGAGGACGAAGGCCCGCGCTCTCGCAAAGCCTGCGGAATGCCCCAATCTCAGATTGTGAGAGTGCATTCAGACTAACGCGGTCGAGAGGTCTTGGCAGAAGTTCAGCTAGCTCATGGAACCTAACCTCATAAGTTCCAGTACGCAGCTCAACAACCAGTCGAGCATTTGGCAAGGCTTCACGCAGCCCCCTCAGCACATCCTGAGCCGCAGAATATTGCTCGACAAACACGACAAGCCGGTCAACACCACTAAGCGCAGCAACTTCTCGGGCAACATCCGGATTCCCTGGCTTGAAAAGAAAACACGCCCAGCCACGCGCAGACAATTCGAGGGCGAGAAGGTGAAGGAATATCGTCTTGCCATTACCAAGACGACCGTCGATCACCAAAGCTGACTTATGCTCGATTGCGTCGGCGGCAGTGCGAATCGCTTCGGCCCTCGCAATCGCGTAGTCCTCTTCAGGTTGAGATCGCGCCAGCCTCCCTGCATTGAAATCACCATAGACCAGCAAGTCATAGATTTCTGTCGCTGTAGGTCGGGCGCTCGTCTGGCTATCCCTCATCGGAGCAAGCGAGCGAAACGATCGAAGATTGTGCAGTGTCGGGACAGTGGGACGGGGCGCATTAGCCAAAGCTGCGGCGAACCCTTCTGTACCGGTGAACAGCGTACGGCCATATTGACTTGTGCGCCTAAGGAATATCGGATCAGGCGTGGGCCCTTGAATGAAGGTCGTCCGGGCAGCGAGTTGCGGATTCTCTAGTAAAAGAGCCGCGATGTGATAATCGGCGAGGCTATACCCAACGATATAAATCGCGCTGGCATAAGCGAGATCCCGCTGAAATTGGTCGTACCATGGCGATCTGACCACATATTGGTTCACATATGAAGCCTCACCTAGTATGAGACTACTCTGTAAATTACCGGGGGTAACCAGTCTTATGCTTCCGTGAAGATGAATCAATGCACCGTGCAGCAGCTTATTCGGCAAAGCCTCAGAAACGTCGAACGTATTGGGCTTTGCATTAGCCGCCAGTCGATGAGTCTCGACAACATCGTCGTAATTAGTGGTGTAAATCCGCCTCCAGTTTTCGCTGAGGATAGCCGTTTGCGCATCATCAAGCGTTGTCACGCGAAAAATTCGGTAGAGTTCGTCACTCAGCTTCTGCGCATCCTTTTCAGCAAACTCTTCGGTCAAAACCTGAAGATCATAGGTTGTATCGTCAGGAAGCCCAAGTTGTTTAATGAAGTGTCGCCGCAGTCCAGCCCCATTGGGTGGTTTTTCGCCCGAGATGTTTGTGGCGCCGAGGCTGAAACCCGAGCCAAGAAAGAGTATGCTCGACTCAGGATCGCATTCGCCAAGACTAGTAAGGTTTTGTGTCAATTTGTACTTCTCCACCCGTTGTCTCCTATGACTATTTTCCGTTCGCGCTTTCCAAGGCATTAATTTAAACAATTCCAGCCATTTTAACGGATTTTGGCATCCCCGTTCTTGACAAAGGAGACGCTGTGCCTCGTCAAGAAAACCATCGTTTGATGATGTAGAGTCTCCGCGGCATCGAGTGTGCCTCAAATTTCAAGGAAAGCGCCAGTCGTGCCGTCCCTCCTCCATTCCGGACCTATGAAGTCCGGCATGTTCAAAAGCACTTCGTGAGTGAATCCACCTTTATTTGTTCTCGAAAACGCGGCATCAAGCGTTTCAAAAAAAATCTTCGCCCCCTCGTACCACTCTGCACGGCTTTCTGGCTCTAGAAGAACGTGCAGAAGCTTTTCTAGGCCCTGAACTTCTGCGCGATACGCAGACCGCACAACGAAAGCATGCAAAACCGAATGTGGGCATCCGGTCTGAATGTTTGACAGGCGACGCGGAATGTCTGATGTCAGACCGAGCTTTACGTAGATCTTGCTTTCACCTCGGCAGTCAATCTAATAGACATAGTGTGTATCCATTGGTACGGACTCCATGGCGGTCAAGCTGCAGCTTTCAACTGGCTAGCCCCTTTGACTGCTTCAGCGTCCATTAATCGATCATATCTGCCCAGTCCTGCAACCTCGCCGTGCGCTGCTCGCAATATTCAGCCTTGTTGGAGGCGGCCCTGACGGCTCCTGCGCGTGCGCCAGGCATTTCGCAACCCAATACGTGTTGAAGCCGGCCTCATGCAGCAGCGTGCAGGCCGTGCGTGCGTTGGACAACTCGCTCTCGCGCGCCATCGTCAGCAGCAGCTTGGCGGCCGTCCGAATGGACGGCGTCGTGCCGATGCGCTCCATATACGGCTACATCAAGCCGATTTCTTCAGGTTTCAGCACATGGTCGGCAGCTCAAAGTTCGCGATGGATGTTGGGCACACCAGCTCTGCCGCCTTCGCGAGCTTGTGGCCGCGCTCCATGGCCCAAAGAAAGACCTGCAACATCACATCGCGGGCATGCACTGCATAGCCGGAGCCCCGCGCTCCACGACGGCGTCGGTCGTATCCGCGGGTCTTCATCCGTGATCTCCACCAACTTCAGGTTGCCAAATTTCAGTTTCAATTTGCGCTCATAGACTAAGCGCCGCATCTCCCGCGTGGAGTTAGCCAGGTGATAGCCATGCAGCCATTTCGGCTCGCTGGGTTCGTCCACCGCTCGCGGCGCCGGGCGGCCTTCGGCCGTGAGCGGACCACCAAGGACGTTCAAGGAACGGCGGAAGGTCGCCCCTTTCCGGCCGGTCGAACCCATCACGCGCCGAATCGCAACCCAGCTCAGTACGCGTTGCTATGCTTCGCGCACCAGCACCCACCTAACCCAATGGACCGCGCGGTCGCCGAGATTGTCCGTGACGAGCATATCGGGCATTGTCTGCCCCTCCTCGAGCTGCACGGTTTTGCCTCCGAACTCCTCCGTGCGCCAATTCCCCGAGACCGGACAAAGCTCACCGGTGCGCACCGCGGGCACCGAATCCGTGCCCCGCGGTGGACGCTCGCGAGCGGGCGCAAGGAAGTAGGCAGATTCGTCCGGTACGGCGCCATCCTTGTAGCGGGTGTCTTCCCAAAGCAGACGCCAATGTGTCGGCACCGGAGCGAGGCTCCAATTGCCGTCGTCCTCGTCTACTGCCGATAGATTGGGCGCCTGCGTTTGTGCGACAAAGTAATTGAAACAGCCCGCGTTGCGCATGGCCTCCACGTTCATAGGCTCCCAGATGCCGTCGCAAGGCACACGCTCGCCGGAACGAATCATCAGAGCCCGAGGCTGCGGCATCTCCGGTAGCACGTTCGGGAATTGCGGAAACTCGAATTCGTAAAACGTATAGTGATACTTGCTCTTGTCAAGCAGGGTCTGCGGATATCGGAGCCTCGCAAGTTGCAACGTCGTCCCTGCCACCTCCAATGACGCATTTTCGGCTTGATACATCGATGCGCGCAACAGGCGCGCAAGCGCGTCAACCTTTGGCGGATAAGGCAAGAACTGACCGCCACGCTCCCAGTAGTTGGGATTCGTGTAGAAATAGTCGGAAAGATAGCCGGTCTGCATCACAACGCGATCCAGCGCCTCGCCTTTACGCCAGACGAAGCGGCGCCCGAGCACCAGTTCGTCGAGCCCACGGTCGTACAGGCTCAGAATTTCGTAGATGGTCGCCAGGTGATCGGCGGACACCATTTCTGGGTCCTTCGGCGACCACGTTTTGACGGCGGTTTCGTAGGCTGCCGCAAATGTCCTGAAGGCGTCGCGCTTCTTGCGCCAAAGCGAATAGCTGGTGACGCGCTGGAGCAACCAGAATATCTTGCGGCGCACGCCCGGATCCTGCATGTCGATCTCTTGCATTATTCGGTCCGACCTTGCGATTTAAATACGCTATTCAAGCATGCCATGTTCAAACTCACTTCTCGCGCACTTCGTCCGCGGCAAGCTTACGTGTTGCCGCCGCGCCCTGGTCCACGGCCTCGCCGTAACCATATACCCGCTCGACATCCGTCCAGTTGGTCTTGACGAATTCGAAGCGCACACCGCCGATCATTTCCGTTCGCACTGCGTTCGAAGCCGCGGCTTTCACTTCGTTGCCGATGGCCGTGATGCGCTCGACGACCGCTTTGTCGAACTTGGCGACCAGTTGCTCTGCTCCGCCCTCCAGGTATTGAAAAGGCGCTCCCGGGCTGTATTGTTCCGCGATCCGCCCAAGCCACGCTTTCGCCTCGGGCCAGATTTCAGCGAGATTATCGGGAAGATGCGCCACGACCATGAAGCCGTTGGCATTCCAGTCGTCGAGCACAGCAGCGCTTTCACGCCACGCCTTCGCCGTCTTCGGCGCGTCGCCCACGCCCCAATACGCCGCTCCCCAAAAGCCGCCCGCGAAGGACTCGCTGGCCTTTGTGACTTTGCTCGCATTACCAAAAACCCTGAAGATCTTTTTGCCCGCCAGTTCTCGCGCCGTCACCGCTGAGATCTTGCCGTGAAACGACGCGATGTCTTTATAAACCCTTTCGTCGCCGAAAACCGGCATTTTGGAAACACCGTAAAAGAGATCGGGCCAACCTTTTGCGATATACGGGTCATAACTCGCTCTCAAGCGGGCACTCATTTCGACGTCGTCCACGAGCGCCGGGATCGATGCGTATTTGCCAAGCGGCGTAGGTGGGCGCTTCAACTCTTCTTTGAGTTCCGCCTCGGTTTCCCGCGCGACCTTCGGCGCACCGCCCGTTGCGACAACATGCTTCTCACCTTCGTACGCCGTATTCTGCAATACGCGGATCTTCTCGTTCAGCGCGTCGAGCGCCTTGGGTACCATCTTGTCCGCTTCCTGCGGCAACGCACCAAAGCCGTCTGCAACCATCTGCAAGTGGCCGTGCCATTGCTCGGGAAGCAAGCTTCCCATATGCGACTTGAGCGTCTTTTCGATCGTGCGACGCACCGTCGAGCAGAAGCTCTTGAGCTTCTCGACGAGCTGCGCCTGATATTGGCGTACATTTAGCGTGCGCAGCCAGTTCGGAGCGTCGCCATGACCGACCCGGTTAAGGTACGCAATCACTTCCTGGAGCAGCTTTTCATCCTTTGCGGCGTCGCCGGCCGCGCGCAATGCGAGTCGCCCCACGCCCTTGATGACGCCACCCACCACGGGAATCAGCGCGAAGGCGAGCACCACCAACATCACCCATTCCATCACCTCTTCGCGCTTGCGCGGATCGCGCGCCATGCCGATGCTCACCGCGAGCAGATCGCGTACGGCCGTTACGTCCCCGACCACGGGAATCATGCCAATTGCAGCGTCCGTGATGATCTGGCTGATCGACTGCTTTTCGTTGAACGCACCCTGCATCGTTCCCCAGCACCACTGCCCGACCTCCAGTGAGGTTTTTTCGAATTCGTCGAGGCTTAAACTCACGCTTGTGTTCCCCCGTGCCTCGCAATGAGCGCCTCGATGTCCGCATCCGCCAGCGACGCCCCTTTGTAATCCGGATTCTTCGTCAAGTTCTTGCGCGCCCACTCGCGCGAATCAGCGCCCAGCTTCACGTCGACCGTGCCAGCAGGGATGTCCTGCAGATTCATGCGCCCCTGCGCATCCAGCGCGCCCTCACGGGTGCTGCCGTCTGCCAGCGTGGCGAGATATTTCGCTCCTTGCACTGGCTCGTTGTCGTGATACAGATACTGCATGGCGGCCGCGTACTTTGACGTCGGGAGTGCCGGTAGCGGCCAGCTCATACTGGCTGGCCCGCTGAACGCATGCTGGCTGCCCTTGATATCCACGAGGCCGGGAGCGTGAATCTCAATGTTTCCGCCCTTGAGGCGAATATAGCCTCCGCCGGACGTCAACAGAATTTCCTCGCTCGCTGCCACTTCGATATTCTCCGTAGCGGAGAGGACTTTCACGGACTTCTGCGCAGTCAGTTCAATGTTGTCCATATGCGCTTGCACTTCTACCTTGCCCTTGCCGGCGAACAGCTTCATGCCGGCGTTCTGCACGAAGAGGCTCAGCTTCTGCGAGACGCTCGCGACCAGCGACTTTCCCGTCGCGACATAGGTGCTTTCGCCGCTGACGAGATTGATCTGTTCGTTCGCTGCAATATGCGTCGATTGTTGCGTCGACAGCGCGAGGCCCGCTGGGCTCGCCATCAACATCACAGGCTCGCTGAACGCATTCGCGCTGCCCATGCCGCCGCCTGCCGTGTTGCCGCCGCTTGCGCTTGCGCCTCGCACACTCGATTGCGTTGCGCTCGCAATGTCCTTGAGCGCTCGCTCGCCATCCTCGAGCGACTCCGCCTGATGCGCCTCGCTCGCCTGCGAGAGCGCGTCCATTGCGCTCTGAGAACCAGTGATCTGCGTGTGCGCTTCGTTCGCGTCGAGTTGCTGGCTCGCCGCGGCCTTCGCATAGGTGCTGACGTAAAGGCCCTGGGCCGCACGGATCGCTCCATACGCGCTCGACTGCAGGTCGAAACCGCTGCCCAGATACGCACCGCGCGCGTTCGCGCTTTGCGCAATCAGATACCCCAGATGCAATTGAGAGTTTTCACTCGTGGTGTATAGCTGCATGCGGTTCTGACCCGTGGCGTCATCCATGACCAGCTGGTTGTAACCACTGCCTCCGTATTCCTTCGACTTGTAACCGGAGAGAATACCGTTCGAATGCCAGTGCGAACTCGTCGATCCGTTGTACAGGCGACCGGTCACGATGGGCCGATCGCAGTCGCCACCAACCCATTCCACGATCACTTCCTCGCCCACGCGCGGCACGTGCACACCGCCGTAGCTGCCGCCCGTGTCGGCCATCGCCACGCGCACCCAGCATGAAGCCTTTTCGTCGCCCGCGTTCAGGCGCTCCCAGTGGAAACGCACCTTGATACGGTTCAGCGTATCGGTGTAGATCTCTTCGTTTGCTGGACCAACCACGATAGCTGTCTGCATCTGCATTTTCGGCTTGCGATGCTCGAACGGACTGCGATACGGCACGGCCCTGCGCTGCGCCTCGATTTTCAAAAGCAGGAAGCCTTCGCTGCCGTCGGCGCCTTTGATCGTGAGCGCGTCGCTTTCGCCCTGATACACGGCCTTGATCGCGGCAAGCTCGCGCTGCAGGCTGTGCGGAAACGACTGCGCCTGAGTGGCCGAAACGGGCAGATTATTCTCAATCGCCCAGTGCACCTCGATGATGGCGAACTGGCGATCCTGCGGGCCGTCCGAATCGTGCTGCGGATGGCCTTCGAGTTCGAACCAGCGCCCGGCTTCGAGCCGCCGCACCGCGCCCGCGCCTTCAAAACGCTTCGCGCGCGACTCCCACTCCTCCATGCGAATTTCCGAGAGTGCGTCGCCGCGCGACTGCTCACCGTAGGTATAGGCGCCCGTGTACTCGTAGACCTCCATCTGCTGCGGCAGGTCACCCTGTCTTGCGTGCGCGGGCACCGACGTGCCCATCGAGTTCACTACGCTGGATGGCGACTTGTAGTCGAAAGTGCGCGTGGCGAGCGTGACACTTTGCAG
>Ga0131853_10026961_pt1 | contig 10325 bp, 3 predicted proteins | sample TergutLab28metaG_FD_92764 | JGI IMG/M metagenome (GOLD analysis project Ga0131853, IMG submission 92764) | Labiotermes labralis P1 segment gut microbial communities from Petit-Saut dam, French Guiana - Lab288 P1 (version 2) (version 2) | ecosystem: Host-associated > Arthropoda: Insects >... | reverse complement strand
TCCGGGATCGAATCCCGGTGGGGACGAGATTTTCCGCCCGTCCAGATCGGCCCTGGGGCCAACCCAGCCTCCTGTAAAATGGGTACCGGGTCTTTCCCGGGGGTAAAGTGCGGCCGGGGCGTGCTGCTGAGCACTCACCCACTTCTAGTACCGCGGTCATGGAACAGTAGAGCTATAACTCTACCCACGCTCTGGGCCACACCGGGCCTGTAGCGGGATCACTTTACCTTTACTTTTTTAGATAGTGCGTGGAACTTAACGTCTACTCCCCTTACACTCCTTATTTAATGCTCATACGGTATAAGTAAATTTATAAACAACTGCATGCATCAGAGTCACTTTTGAGAAACTACTCCTTTCTTAGCTACTCAAAAAAAATCCCCGTATTTTGTACAATATGAATACCAGTACCGTGTCCACAACAGACGGACATTTGTCCCTTATCTCAGCTAGACGAATCCAGTCATATTTCTTTACGATCCGTTTTAATATCATCCTACCAACTACATCTAGATCTTCCAAGCGGTTTCCTTGCCTCAGATTTTCCACCAGAAGATCCGTGTATTTTATCTCTTCCCATGCGTGCCACACGCCCTGCCCATCTTATTATCCTTACCCCAGTAACGGCCGACAAGAAGTACAGATCACTAACTCACCTCAGCAGTCTACTCCTGGTTCCTGTTAGCAATGCACCTATTAATACTGTGCGTTACGTAATACGTGTGTTGCCGTATTGTGGGTATTAAATATATTTTGGACGTTTCGGACAAGAAAACTGCCACCATATATAGAATACAAAATCGGAAGGTCGCTGGTTCGATTCCATAGGTGTCATTGGAATTTTTCATTGACATAATCCTTCCGGTCGCACTATGGCCCTGGGGTCTACTCAGCCTCTAACATAAATGAGTACCAGGAGCATTTCCTGGGGGTAAAGGCGGCCGGTGCGCAAGGCTGACAACCTTACCACCATCCTGTGCCGTTGTCATGTAATGTGGGAACCTTAACTTCCTGGAACCCTCTGGGCCACTCCAGACCTGTAATGGGACTGCTTTACCTTTTAATATATAGAATACACAGGCAATATGTTCGTTCGAAACGTGGGTAATTTCTGCCAGACCGGCCGATGTCATAACGCACACGGTAAGACCACGAATTTGCACCTGTGTACAAACTTGCGGTCTGACGCAACATTCAGGTGCGCACTGTAGCTCTGTTTGGGATTTTATGTTATCATGGCTGTGAATGTGAAGCATACTGCATTCTAGGATATGACAACATTTCTGATGCACCCGCTACCTCCATCTTCAAGGTAGAAGAGTGTTTTACACTGAAGATGTGGGCAGCGGGTCCCTGTATAATTTCGGCATCTGTCCACCAGTAAACACGGAGTCACATCTCAGGTGAAGTATTCCCTGTCTACACCATGAAGGCATAGAGGGGAGTAGAGGTGTACTTCCACTCACTCTTAACCTCCGCACTGCATACAGTTGAGCGGTTAACTTCACGTTCCGGCCGATTTATCCAAGGAAAAGTACCTTGGTACCCACTGAATAGGCTAGGTGGTCCTAAGAGGCGTTTTGGGTGATTTGGGGAAGAACAAAATTTTTGCTCCTACTTGGATTCAAACCCCTGACCGTACAGCCCTGTAGCATAGTCCAGATGTTGAAAGACAGAAATGGGTTATTTAACGATGCTTTCAATTGCTAAGCGTGTGTAGCGTCAGTGGTAGATGGATGAGCGTTTATGGAGTAATGGTGGAATGATACTAACAGGGGAGAACCGAAGTACTTGGAGAGGAACAGTCCGAATGTCACTTTCTTTCTTGTTAGAAAAATAATAGCTTGAAAATATTCTACAGCGCAATATAAAAAAAATACATTTTCAATAATGGCCACTTTTTTGTATACAATAATAACAAAATTGAGTTAGAACTTCATTTGAGTAAATTACAAACTTTCAACAACAAATACAGACGTCGACTTTAATGTACTCAAGTGACACTGAGACCTGACGGTATTGGTCAGTGATAACAAAAATGAAAAGTGACTGTTAGTCTCAGAAAACGTCAACAATGACCAGAAATGCCGTGATGCATGCCGGTCATTATCATATAAATGTGTCGGGGGGTGGGAGGGGGGGGGCGGTCATGCGGGCGGAAAGGATTTAATTAAAGCGAAATTCTTGCAGCGTCGAAGCATTTGAATATTGCAGGGCAATACGAAGGAGTGAGATGAGAGCGAGCAAGGAGGGAGGGGAGCAGGGATAGAGGAGAAAAGCGGGAAAGAAATAAAAGAGGAAGGAAAAAAGAAGTGATGACAGGAAGGAAAGTAGAGATGGTGAAAGGAAACATGGAAAGATAAGTGGGAGGAAGAAAGGAAGGGAAGAAAGGAGAATTATAGTGAGAAAGGAAGCAAGCAAAGAAGAAAGAAATAAAGGAGGGAATTAGGCATGACAGACTGTAGGGAGGAGAAAGATTAGAGTTAATAAACAACATGACAGTGTTACGTAAGAGCACAAACAGATTTATGCTTAAACAGTGAAGCTAGATTCGATACAATTAAAACACAGACATTTTTGTTGGTTCTGTACAAGCAGAAATGACGGTGTGTTCGTTTAAAATCAGATGCCTAAAGGCGAAAAGGCCTACAGGCGAAAAGAAAAATTACAAAAAAATGTAGGCGGAGGGCATAAAACAAATTGGCCGGTCGCGGAGTTGGGTCGCCTGGTACAAAATGTTCTCTGTTCCAGAATAAATTGGGAGTTTTGATACATCAGAGGGCCTTACACGTGACAAATGTGAAGCGTTTTAGATGATACAGCGTTATTACTTAATGGTCGAACAGGTGCAGAGTTGTGTTGTTGGGTCTGTAGAGGGCTGGCGATGGGCTGATCCTCCACGTAAGGAGTCTTGCAAGAGGTATCAGAGGATTTACAGTTTTCGAAGTTGATTTTCAATTAAGACAGGCCCAACAGCATAATTCTCATCAACTGGAGAAGAAGAAGAAGAAGAAAGAAAGAAAGAAGATTTTAAAGATATTCATTTACTTATCTGTATTTTATCTGACAAAGCTCTCGGTATCCCATACTGAATATAGTCCAACATGTACCTGTAACAGATCGATCAATGTATAATTAGTAATGAACTGGAAAGGATGATCTAGGAAGCTGTCTTTCTCTTAATTTCACTTAATATTCCTGAGGGGCTGAGGATAATCAAGAAAAGCATAAGTTTAATCGGTTTATCGACCTGGATTCGAACGGAGCGCTTCCAGGATACGAGTAAGGAGCTGCATGACTTAATCTAACATGCTCAGCAAGAAGCGTCGAAAAATTTATTTCAGGCTTTCACAAATTTGTAAAAGAAACTGAAAGAAATCTCAAAATTTTCGGCACCAGGATGTTGACTTGAAGCAGGATCCACACTGAGGACCCACAAGTATTAGACGCCACTGTACAAAATTTAGTCGTCCAGGATCTGTGCATCCCTGATTTACTTAAACTATTGCAACAGCTGCGAAACACGGGAGCGATTTCAAAGTCCATAAGTAGCCAATTTTTTTAAAATTTTTATATTAAAATTCAAAGACTGTAATTCTTTTAAGGTCTGCTAAAAACACAGTTGTCGATGTGACGGTCGTTGACATGTTAATGTCAGGAGATGTAATTGGGCGGAATGTTGACACATGAAGACGTTTAAATTCGCCCTGTAGTGATCAAACAGAAACTTACGTGTGGATTCTTCTGACCCTCAATGAAAGAACTCCGCGTCTCACCTCCCGCCACCCCGTACTTACGTAAGTTGGGGTAAACCAGGGAGAAGGGGTGGACGAGATGCAGTGGGTGCAAGATGAAGTGGCAGCATTAGTTATGCCGGAAGTTGGAGCCAGACTGTTCGGTCGTCTGACTGCTAATTCAATCGGAACTTCGAGAAACACAAGAGCTCCATTACAGACCCCAGTGGCGTTGCAGAATCTCTACAAACTGTAGAACAGCTACACATATTTGAACACCACCGTCACGAATGTCATTCCTTATAATTTGTAGACACAAGATTCAGACGTCGGCCCCAAAACGGAATACCCAGAATGAGGTCTGACTTGGTTTTACCTGGTCTCTCCAAAAAAGCTGGAAAGTTGTCTCAAAACAGAATAAGGCCATTTCCTTACACTTATTTTCCAATTTACTGTTCATTAATAATAATAAACAACTGGACAAAAACACTGGTATGAACATGTACCAAAATCAGTAGAAACAAGTCAAGGAGGCAAGGTAACCATATTGTGGAACCGACAAGTACAAACTAACAGAACTATCCCCAACAACAAATCAGGCATTATAATCCGTGATAATGAAAAGGGAACATGTATGTTAATAGACGTTGTAATCTCAGGAGACAGAAATGTGATTAAAAAATAAGCCGAGAAGATTCTAAAATTTAAAGACCTTACAATAGAAATACAGCGCATGTGGAATGTAAAAACAAAGGTGAAACCAGCAATAATAGGGGCGACTGGGAATATTTCAAAGTCGATCAGAAAATACGTGAGCAACATACCGGGAAAACATGAAGTGAAGGAACTACAGAAAGCAGCCATATTGGGCACTGCACACATACTTCGGGAAGTACTAATGTAAAAGTACAATAGATTCAACACTGGAACTAACGATATAAGCACCATGAATAGTAACAACAGAATAGCTGCAACACTGTATTCCGTACGGACATGGTTTGTCTCAGGAGTATAAGTATAAATACCCTGAATAAAGGAGATGATGATGATGATGGTGATAATGATGATAATATAACCTCGACACTATACAAGTGTCGCAGAAGTCCCTTGACGCGGCCTGTCTGTTATTAAACATCGAATGTCACATGACTTTTGCGCCATTCTATGCATATAACCTAAGCTACTGACAACATCGTTATATGTATAATAACGAATAAATAATTACACGGATTTAATTATTTAAGGAGTCAGTCACGATTTGTTTAAAAAAGCTTCATTAACTGCTTAATCGTGTAGTGTCGAATGGTAAGATAGATTTGTTTGTGAGTGATAAACTGCAAACGATGCGAGGGGCCGCGTTCGTCGCATAACGCCGCAGAAGCCTGGCTATCTTAAACTACAAGTGAAACCAGTCGTACAGAATAAATGGAAACAGTTCGTATTAAATGAAACGGTGGACTTGAGACTCTGTTACACTCTGTAGCGGCACAAATTGTACATACACGATGTGACGTTTTGCGAATAAAAACGGCGAGAAGAAAGGAACAGTCTGCAGTACGAGACTCCAGCTGAACGTGGAATCCGCTCGCATAATCTACATTCACTGCACAGCGACTGATGATGCCGCCCGCTGTGCAGCACTCACTGCAGCGAGTGCCGGGTAAAGGCGGGACTGTGCGCCGTAGAGCGGACGACATCAGTTTCCGACGACTGCACCGACTCTGAAGAATGTAAAGAATGCATAGCAGTAAACTCTCTCCGTCCCAGTTACAAAGAAACCAGACAGTTGATATTGTATAGGGAAATAACCGCTGTTTGTTCTGAGATCCGCACAAAACACATTAATACATTGTTTGGGCAGAACGTAGAATTTGTGAATGTTAAATCTCGTGGTCAGTGGCCGCACCTTCTAAGGCGCTGGTCTGCGGACGCTCGGTTGCTAGGAATGCGGGTTCAAATCTCGCGCGGGTGCATGGATGTCTGTCTCTTGTGAGTGTTATGTGTAGTCAAGTAGAGGTGTCTGCGACGGGCTGACCACTCGTCCAGAAGAGTCCTACCGTGTGTAGTGTGTGAGTGTGGTCGTGAGGTCCTGGCCCACTAGGGGCTGTTGCGCCATGGAGGAGGAACCTGATCGTACTGGACTTCAAAGCGTTAATAATGTTTAGAGAGAATGTTCGCAAGAGGAGTCCACATTGCGGTGTAGCGCCAAAGAAGAAAGCTGTTTGGATTGGTTACCTTGTTACATCATTGCTGATGAACGGGTGTGCCTTTTATTACGCCCACCGGCACAGGCGGTAGTCGTGTTTTTAGACAGGACATCTCCGTCGTGTTTTAAATATACGTACGTAAAGACAAACAGCAGAATCACAGTCTATACGTACACAGCTTTTTCTTATTCAAGGTTCTACATCCAGCCTGATGATGGTTACATATGTATAGACGAAACACGTAGCTGGAAACGTAAACAAATTTCTACTTCAATGTCAGGTTTGGTGTCCAACAATTCATTGTTAGCCCATAACGATAGCAGGCCTAACATGCAACAAATTGTTCGCTTGGGAGGCAGTCAGCGTCATCACGTGACTGATGTAGATACTACACCCAAATATACGACAAGAAGGACCTACTGACAGGGATATATCCGCTGGGTTGATTGTACAAATGGCACCACGTAGCGGCAAAAATTTACAACTATCGTAGAGAGAAAAGACATGCAGCGACATCTGATGCCAGAAATCAATATTAAGCTCCATCGTTTGGTGTAAAAAGGAACTAAGGCTGAACATGCGTTTGAACAGCTGCTCACACCTATCTAACCATCGACGACACAATGAAAATAAAATATCCTTATTACTCGTACAGGTGCAAATTTGAAAATAGGAAACTTTTTGGCATTTTTTACGACGTAAAAAAGGTCCAGTATAGCCACGAGCCTACAGGCTGGACGATCTGGGCTTCGATTCCCGACAGGGGCAAAATTTTGCCATATATAGAGTGTCTAGCCCAGCTCTGGAAGCCACCCTACCTCCTATTCTGTTGTTCTGAAGTGCTGGTCCCATGGGGTTAAAGCAATAAGGATATGAAAATGACCACCCCACTTCAATCTAGGGCCAAGATTCTGAATATGTGGAGCTATTCCTCTACTTCACAGAATTGTGCTTAGGCACAGGGACAACTACATCTGCTTTGACAATATAATTAATCACAGGAGAAGGTTTTATGGGTCACTTTTTGTATAACAGAATGTAGCCTATATGTACATTACTTTAACTTCTAAGTGCAATATTCATCATGAAACTTATTAACCTGCTCTTCTATTGTAAAATGAAGCCAAGGAGATGAAGCATAACAAAATGGATGAATGTAACAGCAGAATGTCAGCCGGGTGTAATGTTTCATAGTAGAGGTCATGGACTGTTCAAATAGGTTTAGTCCCTTGCTGGGAAGAAGCAGTGCATAACTGTACACTCAAACAAAACAAGGATCATCAGCTGGAAGACACCAGACTCCCACTGTTACATGAGAGGATGCTTCTTCAAATACCAGTGGTTCAGACCAGTGACCCTTGTCTTGAGGTGTACCGCCTCGGTACGAAACCAAACACAGCCCAGCACCTGTAGATTCACCAGTTCAACACGTGTCTTCAACACATGTACCACGTTTAATATCTTACAGTGGTGCGTGCATCTCACAGAGTATTTATGCTCAGCCCATGAAGAATATGAACCGACAAATACACTACACCCAGGGTGAACTCGGTTTGTGTACATCAGAGCTGGCCAACTTCAACCCACAAGAGGGACACATAATACGTTAAGGACTTGAAAATGGGGTGGAGGGGGGACTATTGATTCACTTCAACGCCATTATTTAAAAAAGTAATTTACTCTAAACCATATGGTTGAATGGAAAGGTAGTAGGCTGTGCTGAACTAGATACAAAAAAAAAAAAAGCCTGACTGATTTACTGTTTGCTGTCTTAAATCGATGAGTTATAGTTTCTAAACATTTTCTCTGCTAATATGTTCTGTAGAACTATTATATTATGTTTGTTGTGTTGTGTTACTGAAACTATTCTGGTGACCGAGGGCCTCAAATACTTTCCTTGAGGGTTGCATGGTGGCCAACCCTGGTGTATGTTATATCAGTACACTGACATGTTTCGGCTCTGAAATGGCCATTCTCAAAGAGTCAAAAACAATAGCAAGGAGACAGACATGTACATAAATGTGTAAAACTACTGGACACTAAAACTTAAAAACTAAGCACAAAAGTTTGCAGTTGTACGTATTTGTACATACACCTCTCCATACTATTGTTTAGACTCTTTGGAAATGGTCATTTCTGGGCTAAAATATGTCAGTGTTAATATAATGTAGACAAAGATGTTTGCCCTGGAAACAGCATATTCGTTATCAAGCCCCCTCTTACAGTCTGTATGGTGCGCGATGGAACATCGCATCTAGTGTTGTAACTTTTGTACTGTGGATATTCTTGGGTCGTAACAGAAAATTTTGCAGCGCATGCAAGTGTGTGGCTAGTTTTACTCACTTACTGTGCAATGTGCCAATTTGAGGGTGCTGCATTAGATACTGAGAGGACTCCCTGGTGAAGCGCCTATGACATGCCAAAACATGTAGGAAAATTAATAATGTCTGATATGTATATATTTTGGTGCATGTAAAATTGGTTCTACAAAGTAGTAAGTGTATTTGTTAGTTTATATTTTGCATTACATATATTATTTTATAATTAAAAATGAGGAAATAATAAACAGGATACTGATTTCTGCCTGAATATTTGGGAAACAAAAAGTGTTCTTCAGTGTTTTAACACTGCTCAAGGCAAACAGTTGTATCAGTTTCAGGAACAGTAAGCACAGTGCATGATTTTGTTAGGTTGGGCTGTCCAGGGATGTAAAAATTGTTGTAATGCTTGTCAAAGGACCGATGTAACCCATAAAAAAAAACAGAGGCAATTTTGGAAAGTATGTGTATTGGCTGCAAGTTGAAGGTCTGATGGAACTCAAACTGATGAAAAGCAACATGGCATAAATACTTAAGCTACAATGTACTGTAAATGCCTACATTTCAATAAACTTCAAAGTCAGAATATTTAAAATTCCTAAAACTTTTCTTTACTTCTGGTGCAAACCATGTCTATCATTCCCTTTTCTTCTGTTATTGACATACCATTACACACTGATGTCTCTGTCAAAGATCTGTCCTGGCCAGCTGATCCCAACCTTTGGGTCACAGTCACTAATTTGTAGTAATAATGTGCCATACTTTGTGTCACATTAAAAGTACAAGTACAAACCCAAAACAAATTTAATAACTGTCCAACAAGATGCGACTTATTCAGTTTATTACATTTCTGTAGGCAGCTCTACATGTTTCGGGTGTTGACACCCATCATCAGCATCTCGTACAGCTGTAATTACAGCTTCTGATATTGATTAACTGCAATGAATAAAATATGCTGCTACTACTACTACTAATATATAATTTAAAATTCTAGATTGGTTACATTGAATGTTACTAGCCTTGACGAATATGATATGTAAAATAATGGTGGATGGTTAAAAGCAGTATTTTAAAATATGTACAACAAAATATAAAATATATAACTCTATATATATATATATATGTATACATGATTTAGGTTATGTTGAAGTTCTATCACAAAATGCAATAAACAAAGTCAGTTAATATTATTGTGTGTATACCTGATATATACACACAACAGTATTAACTGACTTTGTTTATTGCATTTTCTGATAGAACTTCAACGTAATCTAAATTATATATACACATAATATTATATTTTGTTGTACATATATACAGAATACTGCTTTTAACCATCCACCATTATTTTACATATCATATTCGTCAAAGCTAGTAACATTCAATATAATCAATCTAGAATTTTAAATGATATATTAGTATCAGTAGCAGCGTATTTTATTCATTGCAGTTAATCAATACTAGAAGCTGTAATTACAGTTGTACAAGCTCCTGATGATGGGTGTCAACACCCGAAACATGTAGAGCTGCCTACAGAAACGTAATAAACTGAATACAGTCGCATCTTGTTGGACAGTTATTAAATTCAATTCACGATGCACGGACCCATGTATATAAAAAACCCCAAACAGTACTTTGTATTGCAACAGACGTGCAATGCAGAAATGCTGAACACATCTGAAGCAACTGATTACTTTTCAGGATCTGTAACAGGAAAAGTAAGAATTGTGTACCTCAGTATGGAAGCCATCTGTGACTCCTGATCCACAGTTTCATCACCCATATATGACAGCTTTGTAATGCTAAACACCGGGCACATATAAGGAATTATTTAGTTTCCAGCTGCAAAGGAGCAAATGAGCTAATTATGAAGCTAGGCTGGAAGTTGTATGTGTCTGTTGGTGCACAGTTTGTTGACCCATGGTGTGTGTTTACAAGGCAACTTTACAATGCAAAGCAGTGACTTCTGATCAAAACAAGTTAACTGCTTTTCAGCACCTTATGTTTTACGGTACATTGAATGGATTCTGCTGGTTGGCATAACAAGAGCGGACGGCCCGTTATGG